>OIXA01001755.1_pt1 | contig 26543 bp, 19 predicted proteins | sample 1587721 | NCBI WGS metagenome assembly OIXA01 (sample SAMEA3888900, study PRJEB22519) | human gut metagenome | biome: human gut; feature: human-associated habitat; material: faeces | place: Denmark | collected 2013
TGCAAATAAGCTTGTGGATGTAAATGTGCTCTCATACTGCGGATTCTTGAAGGTATACTCGATTGTCAGATCATCTACTGCCTTTATACCAACCTCGTCCCACTCACACTCTCCTGCGTAATATTCCTCGCCATTCTCCAGAATATATCCGCTCTCTGCATTATAGTGACCTGCCTCTGGATCCATCAGACGCTTTGCTGCATAAACAAAATCCTCGGATGTAATCGGTGTCTCTCCATCACTGTATGTTAAGCCTTCCTTCAGTTTAAATGTCCAGGTCTTTCCATCCTCGCTTGTCTCCCAGCTCTCTGCTGCTCCTCCAATGTACTCACCCTGCTTACTGCGAATCAGGGTATCGCTGATTAAAGTATCAATATATGTTGCCGGATCTACATTTAATTCTGCGTAATCCATAGTAATCGGATCATATGGTGCTCCAATTCTTACACTCTTTACATCTGCCTCGTCTGCCAGTACGGCTACCGGAAATGATGCTGCTGCCAGCACTGCTGTAAGTCCCATTGCTGCATATTTTCTCATATCTGATTCCTCCATTTCACCATTGTGCTGTTTTGCTTTAATTCATTAAAGTATTTTGACTATAGAAATAGATCGGCAGGGAAATGTTCCTCATTGAACTTTGCTTTCCTTTAAATGCCTCTCTTTCCTCTGTCAATCTTGAATGTAGTTTATCATAAAATCAGTATTGTATCAATGTGCACACTGTACCTATATTAGATATTTTTAGTGTGCACATTGTAATGTTATAATTTATTTCGTCAGCATTGTCCTGCAGCTTCCTGTCTTTTCCATCTGCACAATACCCTCTATGCCACAGCGCACCATGCTCTCTACTGCTTCTTTTGTGTAGAATGCCATGTGCTGTGTCATGATGACATTGCGAAACTGATGAAGATAAAACCAGTTGCGGTTGGAGATGATATCTGTTCTTCTGTCTTCGTGCACAATACCTTCTTCGCCCTCTACGGTATCCATGCCAAGCGCACCAATCTTCTCTGATTCAACACCATCTACCAATGCATCAATGTCAGTCAGTCCACCTCTTGCGCAGTTAATTAAAATTACGCCATCTTTCATCTTTGCGATTGTCTCATGATTAATAATGTGATACGTAGAATCAAACAGCGGCATATGAAGGCTTATGACATCGCATTCCTTATAGATTGTATCCTGATCTACATATGTCGCAATTTTCTCTGCCTCTGGATTTTTATAAACATCATAGGCAAGCAGACGACAGCCAAAGCCTGATAAGTTTTTTAATACTTGAAGGCCAATTCGTCCAGTACCCATGACACCTATTGTAAGTTCATTCATATCACGCCCCTGCAGTCCCTGCAAGGAAAAGTCATTGACCTGGCCTCTCCATAGTGCCTGCTTATACTGGCGAAGGCACATTAAAATCATCATTACTGTAAAGTCTGCAACACCGTTTGGTGGGTAGGCTGCATTGCAGACTTTAATTCCAAGCTCTTTTGCTGCCACCAAATCAATGTGATTATAACCGATAGTTCTTGTAGAGAGAAAACGCACACCATTCTCGCTGTAGCGACTTAATAAATCCCTGTCAATATTTCCCATGCCAAGCGCTGTAACACCCTCATATCCCTTTACAAGATCGGCATTCTCAAGTGATGGTGTCTCATCTGAAAGCGTAACCTCTACACCACACTGAGCAGAAATCTGCTCAAATGCCTGTTTTTCATCATCTCTCACTCCAAATGCATAAATTTTCATAATTCTTGCCTTTCTTTTTACAAGTATTTTTCAAACCACAAAATCATCTCGTGATAATAATGCTTTAATAGTCTTGGGTCAGTTGGCTGCTCGTGGCCTGTATGCGGATACGCTACCATCTTAACCGGCAAATCTGGATGCAGATCCTTTATAGCCACATAAAACTGATGCGCTCCCTCAATTGGTGTGCGGTAATCGTCCATTCCATGAAGAATCAAAATTGGCTTGTCCACACGCTCTGCATACGATACAGCTGACTCTTTAAGCTTAGCCACCATGAAATCCTCATAGCTTTTATAGTCTGTACTCTTGCCCTGCATATCAGAATTAGCATACATGATTAATTCATTCGAGATGCTTCGCTGCGTGACATATGCCTTGAAACGCTTTGCATGAGTCGCCATATAATTTGTCATATAACCGCCGTAACTTCCGCCTGTGACACCAATTCGCTGTTCATCAATCATATCAAAACGTCTGCATGCTTCATCAACAAATTGGAGAAGGTCATAGTAAGCAGATCCATCAATACTTCTTTGGTAATTTTCATGTGTCCAGCCGTAGCCGCTGCTGCCTCTTGGATTGCAATAAAGAACTGCAAAGCCCTTTGCTGCTAACATCTGAAACTCCATTGTCAAACCATATGTGTAAAACGGATGCGGACCTCCGTGGATGTAAAGAATCGCCGGATATTTTTCACCTTTTTTTGCATCATGCGGCATCATGACAAAGCCATGAACATGACTCTCACCATCAAGTGTTGAAAAGAAGAAATCCTCTGGCTCGCTTAATTTTACCTCATCCAAAAGTTTCTGTGCTGACTGCACCGCAGTATCAAGTAATTCTCCTGTCTTTGCATCAAGAACTGCATAAAATTCCGGCACTGTCGATTTTGCTGCCGCCGCCATGATACGTCCATTTCGCACCTTACTTATTCCATGGCAAACCTGCTTGCCGCCCCAGAAAAGCTTTGCATGACCATCACCCTCTAAATCTAGTCGGTACAAATTTCCCTGACCCTTAAATCCACTGACAAAGTATACGTAACGTCCACTCTCATCAATCTGAAGCTTATCCATGCCTCGTCCACAGCCTGCATTGTACGGAAACTGTACACACTGATAGCAATTATCATCCTGAATAAATATTGGTGTCGCTTTGCCGTCACAAACATCAAAGCGGTAAAGATAACCCTCTGGATAGCCCATCTCTGACTCATCATCGGCATATTCTGGATTTAAGACTACAGCGATGACTGATTTTCCATCTGGCGTAAATACTGGGCGCACCGGATTTGGATAAGAAACAAGCCAATATCCTTCTGTCAGTCTGCGAAGCTTTCCAGGCTCCTTGTCCACATTGATCAAAAGAAGATCATAGCCAATTCCTTCCTGTCTTTTGCGGAAACGGTTGCTGACGCAAACGATCTTTTTGCTGTCTGGTGCCCATACGGCATGAAGATAATCATACTCACCGTCTGTTAACTGAGTCTCACTTGTTCCGTCAACAGATGCAGCAAACAGATGCCAGTGTGTATCTGGACGAATAAATCCCATACCATCAAATTTGTAACCAAAGTCCTCAGTAGCAACAGCATCATCGTCATGAACAAAATGCTCCTGCGGTGCAGATGCAGCAGACGATGAAGCGCTTGCAGCATTGGACGCATCCGATGAATTCGATGCATTCTGTGATGCGCCGGAGGTGATCACGGAAAACAACACCTTCGTTCCATCTGGTGACCACTGCGGCTCCATGACGGCACCTTTTACATGAGTAATCTGTGTTATACTCTTGCTCTTAATCTCATAAACAAATGCCTGACGTCCCACACCGTTCTTTGATGAGACAAATAAAATTTTATCTCCATCTGGAGAGAAGGACGGACCTCCCTCACCTGTGCCGCCTGCTGTCACTGTCACACTCTCATTTGTCTTTAAATTTTTTATCACAATACCGTTTGTATGGTTGGAGGCATAGCAGACAAGCTCCTTTTGTGGAAAATAATCGCCTCCATTTAACTGCTCAAGATCACGGCAATCCTCAAATTCAGGTAAACGCATCATCCCTTCACCTCCTGTGTTTTCATAAAATCAGTATCTTTCTCACTCTTTTCATCTGCTTTTGTCTTCCAGTCAGGCTCTTCTATCAGATATTTAGCAAACCAGTCAGTCATCTCCTGCAGATGGCGAACCTGATGATACAGCTTTCCATTTCTTGTCATTCCATGATTTTCATTTGGAAACATGACCATGCGGCATGGAATCTCTGGATTTCTCTCTTTCATTGGAATAAATACCTGTTCTGCCTGTTCAAAGCCGCAGCGATAATCTTGATACGCATGAAGAATCAGCAACGGCACCTTAAAATGATCAACATAAGAAATGATATTTCCTCTTGCGCGGTCTTCTAAATAATCAAGCATATGAAAATGTTTCGGAATCGGACGCGATGAGACAAAGCCCATGTCGCCTGTACCGTAGGAAGTTGCAGTGTTTGCAAGACAGCGCTGCGTGACAGCTGCTGCAAAGACCTTTGTTCTTCCGATCAACTTGTTTGTCATGTAGCCGCCGTAGCTGCCTCCTGTGACACCCACTCTCTTTTCATCAATAAATCCCTTTGATATGGCATCCTCCACAAACTGCACAAGATCATCCATCGCCTCATTTCCCCAGCAAACGCCTCCGGCACAATATGCACGTCCAAAGCCTGTGCTGCCTCTTGGATTTCCAAAAATAACTGCCATCCCCAAAGAAGCAAGTGCCTGAAACTCATGCCAGAAAGTTAGTCCATACATAGTTGTAGGGCCACCCTTTATATCAAGTACTGCAGGATACTGCTTATTTTTTTCAAAGCTGACTGGCTTCACAAGAAAATATTGAAGATCTGCCTTTCCGTCCTTACTCTTTACCCAATATTCTTCAACATCAGCAATCGCATATTCAGACAGCCAAGGATTGCTGTCTGTCAGCTTCTCTCCATTCATCCAAAGTTCAGCTGGATGAAGCCAATCTGCCTGAACGGTCACGATCTGACCATTTTCATTCATAGAAAATTCCTGAATGTCGGTCTGACCTTCTAGAACCATCTCAACTGAGCTTGGCTTGATCACTGAGCCCGTCACTGAAGATACTTCTGCTGTTTCTGACTTTGCCGCATCAATTCTTACACGGCAAAGGGAATAACGGCCGTGACGTCCTGTCTGGAAATATAGATACTTTCCATCCTTTGTAAGCTTAAAGTAAGGAGAATGATCACCATACTCAAGAGAACCGGCGCGAAGCGGATGAACACCATGGCAGATGGATTCGTCCCACTCGTCGATCAAATATCGATGCGTATTGTTTATTAAATCAAACAGCATTGGCAGCTGTACGCAGCTTCCATCTTCAAAATCACCAAACACCATCGTTACGATGCCAGTATCGTCTGCTGTAAAGGCCGGTGCATGATCTCCATAAATACCATTGTCGCGGCTTATTTGCTTCAGATTTTTTCCATTCTCATCACATACAAACAATTCTACATCAAAGCCTTTTGCGCCTTCATACGGATATCCATAAAACGCAATTTTTTTGCCATCGTGAGACCAGGATGGATAAATTGCTTCCATCTTTTCCATGCAGTCTGATGTAAAAAGCTTTTGTTTTTTTGATGAAAGTTCTGCCGTACCTATATGTGAAAACTCACCTTTTCTCATACCGTGCCACTCATCAAGCTTATATGTCAGATTAGTAATCTCATATGGTCTCCAATCAAGATCCTCTTCCCACTGTGCCTTCTTTTCTGGCGTCATCTCTTCGAATGCAGTATTTTCCTGAATCTCCTCTGGCCAAAGCGTTGCCTCAAAAACAAGTTTTGTCTCATCATCTGACAGTTTATAGCGCAGTACACCATGACGAAGTGTTGTGATCTGGCGTTTTTCATTTGTATTAAGATTTTTAATAAATACCTGAAACTCACCTGTCTCATTCGACAGATACGCCATATGAACGCCATCTGAAAGAAAAACTGGCTGTTTTTCTTTCACTCCATCTGGTGTCAAAACAGATTCTTTTCGAGCCGCGTCCATACCCTCTGCGCCTGTCGCATTTTGTAATAAATTTTCCATCAGATGAATCTTTGAAGAAAACAGACCACTTTTCATGTCGCCCTTCCAATCAACCCATGCAGCTTTGTCCCCTGCTGGTGCAAGTGTTGGCCATGTGACATAAACGATTTCTTTCATCGTCTCTGGTGTAAATTTCTTGAGCTGTGTCGTATTGTTTTCCATTTCTATTTGCCTCCTCTCACTTGAGCGCTCATATTATTTTCCTTTTTTCGTCTCTTGTTTGATCCATGTCCAGGAATGCACTTTTTTTCCTGTATCTGCTTCGTCGATCTCTTTTTCCACTACGGCAAAATGACCGTCAAAGCCTCCGCTTAACGGAATAATTTCCTTTCCTGTATGCATATCTTCCCATTCACTTTGCACATCAAGACCACTAATTTTCTTTACAGACGTTAAAAATACTTCGTTTCCAAGCTGTATTCCTGCGCGATCTTTCTGTAAAATATCAAGCACAACATCATCTATGCTGTGTGCGCCATTTGTTGCCTTGCGAATCATAATATCAGTATTGATTATAAAAATCATTCCTCTGCCATAAACCAGTCGCTGCGCCCTGCGGTCTTTCCAGCAAATGGCGGCAGCCTCCTCATCTCCAAGTGCTCTTGTCGGATTTGAATAATATGCATCTGTGCGCTTTTGAAGCTCCAAAATAGCCTCATCATCTGTCATAAGGCCAAGTCTAAGCGGTAAAAGTACGCTGTAATACTCTGCCGTGCCTTCCGAATACCATGTTGTGACACCATATGGATTATCATTTAGCTGCGGCCAGTTATGTACCATCTCATGTGCGAGAATAGCCTTTTTATCTTCAAGGCTGCATGGCTGAGTTGTATTCCAGCCAAAAAGATAGGAACGATAAAGCGCCGTTCCTCCGCTTGTCAAAAATGGATCCTTTCTCACGAAAATACGGTAGACCTTTTCGGTATCCTTGAAGAATTTCTGCATCTGACCAAAAAGTTTTTTTGTATACTCAGCAACCTCTTTCACGTCAAATGGCGGCTGACTCATCCAGTAAAAGCCAAAATCACCCTCTTCAATAGCATTTAATTGTCCCATAGCAAAATAACATTCACGAAGCCTATCAAGTGTCTTTGCCTTTACTTTATGCTCCCCTAATGTGCAAACACCGCGGCTTTTCTCTGGCATCGCACTCATATCCCATGAAAGCTCGCATTCTTCTGCCTTTTCAATATCCATTAAAAAAGAAAAGCCTGCACTGTTTGCACCTCCCTTTTCTGCACGAAAGTCAAAATATGGACCGCAAATATCTGTTGGCTTTATCTCTCGCGGATATACTGTATAATTAATCTTTACATTTCCCTCTGTGCCGCGCTGCACGTTCCATCTGCGCCAATGGTACGGATATGGTGTTTCTTCTGACTCCTTCACCAAAACCGCACCGCTTTCATCACAAATCTGTAAAGCATTTGGCTCACATCCTGGTATTGTCACGGTGCTTAGCTGCATACTACACAGTCGCTCCCCTTCTTTATAAGACAGTCCTGTGATCTTTATTTTCACATCCATTCTGTCTATTGTATTTTCATCCCAATATGGCTTTAGGTTTATTTGTGTCAAACTCATCTGATGTCTCCCTTCCTTGCCATGTTATTTTAAATACATAACTCAACAGTATAGCATCTTTTCCTGTTTGTCAAGCTTGACATCTCTCTTTATTTTTGCTATTCTATGTTGGTACTAAAACCGGATTCCGGCCGTGGACTTTTCATAAAGACTAATTAAATTAAGATATCTTTATTTTTCGCCACACAACAATACTGCATTCTCTGTGTTCCCGTATTTGTTGTGCGGTATTTTTTTGCGCAGCAAAACAAATAAATGTTTTCGTGAGAACGCTTTAAAGCAGAAAGGAGTTCTTTTTTATGGATCAAACTTACATGAAGCAAAAACCAGTGCTGCCGCTTGTAGTTTCTATGGCACTGCCTATGACGCTGTCTATGCTCGTCAATTCTTTGTATAATATTGTTGACAGCATCTTTATCGCAAAAATAAGCGACAATGCCATGACAGCACTCTCTCTTGTTTATCCAATTCAAAACTTGATTACGGCAATCACCGTTGGCTTTGCAATTGGAACAAATGCTGTTATTTCCATCCACCTTGGTGCTGGAAATAAAAAAGAAGCCGACCGTGCTGCCTCACTTGGCACATTATTAAATGCATTTCACGGACTACTTCTTATGATTGTCTGTCTAACCTTTATTCGCCCTTTTTTGGAGCTGTTTACAGCTGATCAGGACGTGATATCTTTAGGTATTCGTTATGCAAGAATCACCCTTAGTTTCTCAATTCCGATTGGAATTTCAATATCTCTTGAAAAAATTTTTCAGGCAACTGGACGTATGAAGGTTTCGATGGTTGCCATGATGGCGGGCTGTATCGGAAACATTATTCTGGATCCACTTATGATCTTTGGCATCGGACCTTTTCCAGCGATGGGAATTGAAGGTGCTGCAATTGCAACTGCCATTGGACAAATGCTGTCTCTTGTAATTTACCTTGTTTTCTGCGTGGTTCGTCCACTGCCTGTAACATTTTCTCTTTCCTGCTGCAAGCCAAGCAAGCAACTATTACTTCGCCTTTATACTGTCGGCATTCCTGCCACATTAAATTTGGCGCTTCCTTCACTGCTTGTCTCCACATTAAATGGAATTTTGGCTGCATATTCCCAGTCATATGTACTTGTTCTTGGTGCCTACTATAAGCTCCAAACCTTCCTTTATCTGACTGGAAATGGTGTTGTTCAGGGAATGCGTCCGCTGATTGGCTACAATTATGGTGCAGGTGAACATGCCCGTGTAAGGCAGATTTTCTTTGATTCTCTGATTCTTATATCTGGTGTCATGGTAATCGGTACTGCACTTTGTCTTGCTATTCCAAGCTCCTTGATCGGACTTTTCACCTCTAATGCAGAAACGATTCGCCTTGGCGCTTCTGCTCTTCGCATTATTAGCATTGGCTTTATCATCTCTTCGATTTCTGTTACCGTTTCCGGTGCACTCGAAGGACTCGGAAAAGGCGCTCCATCACTTGTGATCTCACTAATGCGCTATATAGTTGTCATCATTCCAGCTGCGCTTATTTTAACTAGATTTTTTGATGCAAATGGTGTATGGCATGCTATGTGGTTGACTGAGTTTATTACTGCCGCTGTCGCATATGTGCTGTATCGCAAATTTATTCATAATTGTTAATTTAAAAACTGAAAGACCAACTACTCAGAATTGATTTTGAACATTAAATTTGATTTACACATGTAAGGGGCTAGGAAAAGTACCACTTTTCCTAGCCCCACCGTTTATTCAATTTCTTTTCCACTAACAAACGACAAATGTCCAATACTCGCTTCTTATTGGCTGTAAATGTATCATCCTCGATTACTACCTCCTTCACATCTGGGAAATTAGCGGCAATGTATTCGAACTCGGCCACCACATTCTCTGCGGATCGTGCCCGAAAAACATGCCCATGCATCGTTTGCGGATAGACACAGAAATTACAACGGAAGGGACATCCACGCCCGGTAAATATCTGGATAGAGGGATATGTGGCAGCAGCGAAAAAGTAATCCCTCTCATTTAAATGTTCCTTGATAAATTGTGAGGCAAAAGGAAGATCATCCAAATTCTTCATCGGTGGCATATGCGCAATTCGTACAAACTCCTTCCCGTCCCAAAAACAAAGCCCTCGAACCTCCCGCAGATCCTTTCCTGCGTCCAGAACATTCGCTAGCTCATTCACGATACAATCATATTCCCCAATAGCGACCGCATCCACCGCATTCGAATAACCCAACGTCTCTTCTGCGCAAGCCGAAGGATGAGTCCCCACAAGCACGACAAACGAGTGAGGATACAATGCCTTCAGCTTCCCGGCAAAAGCAACGTCACTTTTAATGGAAGGCGTACTTGTATCTAAAACAAACAATGAATGCTCATTATCCGTCTTCCGAATAATGTTTAAAGACTGTTCCTCATTTAACTGTTTAGCTGGAGCATCCAAAAAAGAGACATTATGTCCCTGTTTGCTTGAATACAAAGCCGCATAAATCAGCCATAGAGGATAATATAAAGCCCCACTTTTCGTAATTGCCGGACTACGGGATTCTCTGGAGAACTTCCCGAATTCGGCTTTGAAAGGGGGATTGATGAAATAGATGTTCATAATAAATCTATCGGGTTCTTAGTTTGTTAAACATATATATCGCTGTTCTGAATGACAGAACATAAAGCATAATCAGTAAATAGTAAAAAGGGAAGAATGAGATTCTATACAAAACAGCTGAAACCAAAAGCAGCAGAAAATAAGCGATGACTCTGAATCCATACAATCTGGATACATCGTAGCGGATAATATATTTCCGAAAACAAATATTGGTTGTTATATAAGGAGGCTTGGACGATTTAAACTCTAATGTTCGTACAAATGAATGTATCAGCAATAATAACACTAATAGAGAAACGGATATGTTCTCGGGAAACAACAGGAAAGGGATAATGTAACGCAAACTTGAAAGAATGAAGTACAAAAACATCTTTACATATCCACTAAGACTATTGTACAGCAAGAACGAGATGAGCAACACCAATAACCCCACGGCAAAATAGATAGTGTGCGCATGGGGGAAAAAGAAATGGAGCATCGTTAAAAATGCAATTGTCTGGATAATACGGGAAATATACACCACTCGCTTATGCTGATAATAAAAATCCAGTTCCGTCCCGTTGAGTCTCCATGTCGGACTGTCATCCCTTTTGACTGTCTCCGTATCATTCTGAATATAGCCTATTTCATACACACATTCTACTATTAGCAGCGTTGATAATGACAAAGCCAACGTCTGAACGGTAAAACCCGTTTGCATTCCGTACAAAAAGACGATGGGCAGCAGATGGGTAAAAAACAACGATACGACCGCATGAGGCCTTGTCCGAAACAAATAGACCAAGGGGACGCAGAACAACGTAAAGTACTTTAAATACATATAGATTTAATTTTTAATGATTTAGGACAAATATAATCTCCCAATATATTATCTCCTATATGAAGAACATCCTGAGTTCTATAGCCTGTATTTTTCAAAACAAACCGAAACATATTACCTGTAGATTTCAATACACCAGTAGCAGATGAAACATATAATTTAGAATGATACCGGTAACCATTGGCATATAATATTTCTTCTATAAAACCAACAGGAAGATACATATCCGAAATAATAATAACTTCTTTCCTTAAAAAGGCAGCATAATCATATAAGGCTTTTATTTCCTGCCTTGCTGAAAGCTCAATGCGTTCTATCTTCAATTCCAATTGGAGCAACAAATCTCTTACCTCTTTATCGTAAGGTAGCATATTATAAATGGAATAGATATTCGTTTCCTCAGTTAAAGATTGTTTTTTGGATTTCAATTCAGCTTCTATTCTTATTTGCTTAAAGCCCCGAATCGGAATTGAACTCAATTTATTATATTCTTTTTCCACTAGGTCGAATACATCTGAAGGAGTTGATACTTTCCTTTGTAAAAGAGTATCAAAAATATCAAAAGAAATGACCTTATCATTTTTACCGAGAGTAATACTTGTATTTGACGGAGTTATTTGTGCCGCATATGCAGAAAAAGAAGAAAAGCAAAAATAAGAACTGGACTTACCGCACGCCAAAGAGGAGATCTCCGTAGGTGGGGAAGGGCCAATATTTGTCGGCAGTGATGGACTCTGCCTCGTCGCAGACCACTCGCAGCTCTGCCATTTTTTGCAGGACCACATCCCGGATCACATAGGCTGCGTCCGTTACATCGGGGATTGCTTTCAACCGGATCAGGGTGGTATCCAGAGAGGAAGCGGCGTCACTGATCTCGTCCGCCAGCTTGGAGAGTTTGGAGATCAGATCCTTTTCATATTTACAGGCCAGCCCGGGAACCGCCGCAGTTTTGGCGGCCACAGTGCCAGACAGATTGCCCAGATAGGCCTCCACAGCAGGCAGAATTTCCTTTCGGGCCATATCTACCATGGTAAGCCCCTCGATGTTGACGGTCTTGCAGTAGTTTTCCAGACAGATCTCATACCGGGAACGGATCTCCGCTTCGGAAAAGATCTTCAGAGAAGTGAGCATCTCTACATTTTTCTTTTCCAACACAGTGGCCAGAGCATCCGGTGTGGTGCGGAGATTCAGCAGTCCCCGTTTTTCTGTGGCCTCCTTGATCCAGGCGTCATCATAGCCGTTGCCGTTGAAAATGATCCGCTTGTGGGCCTTGATGATCTCCTTGATCAGGTCATGGAGCGCGGACTCAAAATCAGGTACACCCTCCAGCCGGTCGGCAAACTCCTTCAGCGTTTCCGCCATTGCTGCGTTGAGCATGATGTTGGCACAGGCGATAGAATCAGAAGAGCCAACCATACGGAACTCGAATTTGTTGCCAGTGAAGGCAAAGGGGGAGGTCCGGTTGCGGTCTGTGGTGTCCCGGGTGAATTTAGGCAGCACATGAACGCCCAGCTTCAAAACGGTTTTCTCGGTGCCGCTGTAAGGGGTGTCCGTCTCAATGGCATCCAGAACAGCGGTAAGCTCGTCGCCCAAAAAGATAGAGATTACAGCAGGAGGTGCTTCGTTGGCGCCCAGACGGTGATCGTTGCCGGCAGTGGCCACAGACAGCCGCAGCAGGTCCTGATAATTGTCCACGGCCTGAACGGCGGCGCACAGGAACAGCAGGAACTGGGCATTTTCGTAGGGCGTCTCACCGGGTTTGAACAGATTCACGCCGGTGTCCGTAGCCAGAGACCAGTTGTTGTGCTTGCCGCTGCCGTTGACGCCAGCAAAGGGCTTTTCCGCCAGCAGGCACACCAGACCGTGACGGGAGGCAACCTTCTGCATGATCTCCATGGTCAACTGGTTGTGATCCGTGGCGATGTTTGCCACGGAGAAAATGGGAGCCAGCTCGTGCTGAGAGGGCGCTACCTCATTGTGCTCCGTTTTGGCCAGGATACCCAGCTTCCACAGCTCCGTGTTCAGATCCTCCATATAGGCTTCCACCCGGGGCTTGATAGCACCGAAATAGTGGTCATCCAATTCCTGTCCCTTGGGGGGCTTGGCACCGAACAAAGTCCGGCCGCAGAAAACCAGATCCTTTCGCTTTTCATACATGGCCTTGTCGATCAGAAAATACTCCTGCTCAGGGCCTACGCAGGGGCGGACACACTTGACGTCCTCATTGCCGAAGAGCTTCAGGACCCGAAGAGCCTGCTTGTTCAGCGCCTGCATGGATCGCAGCAGCGGCGTTTTCTTATCCAGAGCTTCCCCGCTGTAAGAGCAGAACGCCGTGGGGATACACAGGGTATGGCCTTTGATGAAAGCATAGGAGGTGGGGTCCCAGGCGGTATAGCCACGGGCCTCAAAGGTGGCCCGCAGACCGCCGGAGGGGAAGGAGGAGGCGTCCGGCTCTCCATGGATCAGCTCCTTGCCGGAAAACTCCATGATGACGCCGCCATCGGGAGACGGAGCAATGAAGCCGTCATGCTTTTCTGCGGTGACGCCGGTCAGGGGCTGAAACCAGTGGGTAAAATGGGTGGCGCCGTGTTCCACAGCCCAGTCCCGCATGGCGGTAGCTACCGCGTCTGCCACATGGGTGTCCAGAGAAGCACCCTCATCAATGGTCCTCTTCAGAGAAGCATAAACATCGGAGGGCAGCTTGGCCCGCATGACCCGGTCATCAAATACCAGACTGCCGAAATAGTCAGAAACTGTACGCATGTATAAACTCCTTTCCCTCATAAAAAAGGGGGCACCGATCCCCCGGAATCACATTCCGGGACACCGTTGCCCCTCCGCATAACAATCAAAAATGGCGTCTTGAAGATCACTCTCCAAGACGCCATTGCCTTTGATGTTGGGGATTATACACGATAAGATTTTGCTTGTCAAGATGTTTCCTACAAAAAAACGGAGGAATTTTCGGGAAATTTGCCGAAGCCTCTTGACATCCCGGAAATACCTGTTAAGATAGAAATACAATTTCAAAGTCCCTTATCAAGAGTGGCGGAGGGAACGGCCCGATGAAGCCACGGCAACCTGTTTTCACAAGGTGCCAATTCCGACGGAAACGACAGATGAGGAGCGGAAAACAATCTTTTCACGCGCTTCCATGTCGGGAGCGCGCGTTTTTTGTCATCCGGCGAGGGACAGCAAAGGAGAAAGAACATGGCAAGAACCTACTTATTTACCTCTGAATCCGTGACCGAGGGCCACCCCGACAAGATCTGCGACCAGATCTCTGACGCGGTGCTGGACGCCATTCTGGCCAAGGACCCCAACGGACGCGTGGCCTGCGAGACCACCGCTTCCACCGGCCTGGTGCACATCATGGGCGAGATCACCACCAGCTGCTACGTGGATATTCCCAAGATCGCCCGGGAAGTTATCCGGGATATCGGTTATGACCGCGCCAAGTACGGCTTTGACTGCGATACCTGCGGCGTGATCAATTCCATCCACGGCCAATCGCCGGATATCGCTTTGGGCGTCGATAAGAGTCTTGAAGCCAAAAACGGCGAAATGACCGATAAATTCGATACCGGTGCCGGCGACCAAGGCCTCATCTTCGGCTTTGCCTGCGATGAAACGCCCGAGCTTATGCCGCTGCCGATTTCGCTTGCCCATAAGCTTGCCAAGCGGCTTACCGAGGTGCGCAAAAACGGCACGCTGCCGTATCTCCGTCCCGACGGAAAAACGCAGGTGACTGTTGAATATGACGGCGACAAACCGGTGCGTGTGGATGCCGTTGTTGTCTCTTCGCAGCATGATGAAACCGTGACGCTCGAACAAATCCGTGCCGATATCATCGAACACGTTATTAAACCGACGCTTCCGACGGCTCTGTTCGACGACAACACCCGTATTTTCGTCAACCCGACCGGCCGCTTTGTCATCGGCGGCCCGCAGGGCGACAGCGGCCTGACCGGCCGCAAGATCATCGTGGACACCTACGGCGGCAGCGCCCCGCACGGCGGCGGCGCATTCTCCGGCAAGGACCCGACGAAGGTCGACCGCAGTGCCGCTTACGCCGCGCGCTATGTGGCCAAGAACATCGTGGCCGCGGGCCTTGCCGACAAGTGCCAGGTCCAGCTCGCCTACGCTATCGGCGTTGCCCATCCCGTGAGCGTGCTCGTTGAGACGTTCGGCACCGGCAAGGTCGATGACGGTAAGCTCGAAGAGGCCGTCGAGAAGGTCTTCGACCTGCGCCCGACCGCTATCATCCGCGACCTCGACCTGCGCCGTCCCATCTACCGCCAGCTCGCCGCTTACGGTCACATGGGCCGCGAGGATCTCGGCGTTGCCTGGGAGAAGACCGACCGCGTTGACGCCCTGCTCGCTGCAGTCAAGTAAAAAAATTCGAAGACGTGACAAAAGCCGCCGACCTGATGGTCGGCGGCTTTCTTGCGTATCGGGGAAGGTTACAGGAAAGTCATTTATTCGCGGTGCTCCTCGTCCCAGAGCTTTTCGGCCTCGGGGCGCCAGCATGCGGCGTAGGACTCGCACTTGTTGCACAGGTGCTCCACGCTCTCGGGCGCTTCCAGGTCGGTCGAATGCGCGCCGCTGCGCGCGACCATCTGGGGCAGATATTCGGGATTTTCCAGCATCGGGCAGGGGCGCAGGTGGTTGTTGTTGAACGGCTGGCCCTTGCGGTACTCCTTAAAAAGCGGCTGCTGGAGACATTCGAGGAAGCTCTTTTCGCGGATGTTCGCACCCGAGTAATGGATGAACACGCAGGGCTCGACGTCGCCCGCGGCGTTAATGTGGCAGTAGAGCTTGCCGCCGGCGATGCAGCCGCCTGTGAACTCGCCGTCATTCTGGAAGTCGATGGCGAAGATCTCCTTGCCGCCGGTGAGACCGCGGATCTCGCGCACGCGGTCTTTCATATAGGCGCGCTGCTCGGGATTAAGCAGCAGGTCGGTCGTCGCGCCCATGCCGACGGGCATGTAGTGGAAGTACCAGGCGAAGAAGCAGCCCTTGGAGATGAGCATGTCGAGGAACTCATCGCTCGTGACGACCTTGTAGTTCTTGCTCGTGTAGCAGATGGACACGCCGAACGGAATATGGTTTTTGTGCATGAGGTCCATCGCGGCGAGCGCCTTTTCAAAATGTCCCGCGCCGCGGCGGCCGTCGTTGGCGTCCTCAAAGCCCTCGATGCTGACCGAGACGATGAAGTTGCCCACGCGCTTGAGCTCGTCGCAGAAGGCCTGGTCGATGAGCGTGCCGTTGGTGAAGGCGTGGAAGGCGATGTCGCGGTGCTTTTCGCACAGACGGAAGATGTCCGCCTTACGCATGAGCGGTTCGCCGCCGGTGAAGAGGCAGGCATGGGTGCCGAGCTCCGAGCCTTCGGTCAGCACGCGGTCCATCTCCTCAAAGGTGAGGTTCTGCTTGTGGCCGTACTCCGCCGCCCAGCAGCCCGCGCAGCGCATATTGCAGGCGCTCGTCGGGTCCATGAGGACGATCCACGGGATGTTGCAGTCATACTTTTCGGAGTTTGCCCGCGCCTGCTGGAAGCCGCGGAAGCCGCCCTCATAGGCAGCGGCCGTCAGGAAGGTCCTGAGAAGGTAGGGGTCGCACTCGCGCAGCAGGCGCTCGGCGTAATGTGCCCATTTGCTGTCGGGGGCGTTTGCGATCTGGTGCAGCATCTCGAAGGTCTCCGGCGTCCAGACGCTGGAGTGGATCTTTTGGGCCATGTTGACAAAGTCGTTTGCGACGGTGCAGACGTCCTTCGTCTGGCTTTTTTTGATGAGGGAGTCGAGCATGGCCTCAAAGGCCTTGCGCTCTGCTGCATGGGCGATTTTCTCTGCTGCGTTCATAGTGTCACGATTCCTTTCCCTGCCCGCGGTGCGGGCATCCTAAAAATTCAGGAGGAAAGGGCGCGATCCTTTCCCTCCGTTGCCTGTGCGGCGATTTTCTGGAGCTTTTCCATGCGCGCATCGAGCTGTGCGCTGATCTCGGCGCACTCATAGAGCTCGCGCTCCACGTATTCCATTTCGGGGAGATTTTTCTTGTAGCGGATCTTATGCTCAAGGCTGGCCCACCAATCCATCGAGATCGTGCGGAACTGCACCTCGACCTTCATGAGCCGCTTCTGGTCATGCAGGAAGATGGGCGTTTCGACGATGAGATGGAGGCTGCGGTAGCCGTTGGGCTTAGGGTTTGCGATGTAGTCCTTGCGCTCTAAGAGTGTGATGTCGTCCTGGCGCAAAAATGCCTCGGAGAGTTTGTAGATGTCGGCAGGGTGCGAGCAGATCACGCGCACACCGGCGATGTCGTTCAAATTCTTTTCGATGCTCTCCACCGTGAGCGGATAGCCGCGGCGGCTGAGCTTTTCCATGATGCTCTCGGGGGACTTGAGGCGGGTCTTGATCGTCTCGATGGGGTTGCGGTCGTATTGCAGCGAGAGTTCTTCGTTGAGCACGTTGAACTTCGTCTCGACCTCCATGATCGCGCAGCGGTAATAGCTCATCAGCTCACGGTAGGGCTGGAAGTATTTCTGGACCCACTGCTGTACCTCACCGTGGGAAAAACGGGAGAGCAGCACCTGTTCAAGATAAGTGCGATCGACAAGCGGACGGATCGGCACTGTCATCAGCTCCTTTGTACTTAGCATTTCTTGTCCCGCTCGGAAAAATGCGGGCTTGCAGGAAAAGCATAGCAAAGAAGCGCCGCGCTTTCAATGGGCAGGGTGTAAACTTTTTTGTTCACGGCGCGAGAAGGGGGACGCTCCCCTCGTTAACACCAACTTAACAAAGGAAACTGCCGAAAACTATGGACAAAAGGAGCCGCGTATCCGATTTTCAGACAGTGGCACGCAAATGTCACAGAAGACAAAATATAAGAAAACGTCCTTTCCCGGTGGAAAGGACGTTCAAATAGACGATATTTAGAAGAAAAATACGCTTACGCGCCGATCACATGCGCCGTCATCATCTGCCAGAGGATGGAGAGCTGCTGTGTGGAGATGAGCACATAGGCCAGAATGAAGACGAACCAGAGCTTCTGCATGTTCTCCTCTTTTTTGCAGAGGAAATAGCAGTAGGAAAAATACGCCACGGCGTCCACGATCAAAACCGTGAGGAACATGACGAGAAAGCCCTGCTCGCTCTGCTCGGCGGTGCCGGTGTAGAGCGAGAGGAGAGAGTAATATAAAAACGTGGCGGTGAACGGCCACTTGAGCTTGCGCCAGTCGTGGATGCGGTCTTTCTTATTCATGGAAGCGCTCCTTTTTTGCGTTTTCCACAGTATACCCTGCGGCACGGCAGATTGCAAGGGGAAATGACCTTGCCAAGCGGGCGTGGGGTGTGGTAGACTGCAAAAAAGAGGTGATATACATGCTGGATACGTTGATCCACGGCGCGAAGATCGTCGACGGCACAGGAAAAGCAGCGTTCACGGCGGACGTCGGCATTTTGGACGGCATGATCGAAGCGGTCGGAAATTTATCAGGTGCGCAGGCGTTCGAGACCATCGAGGCCGCGGGCCGCGTTCTGACGCCAGGCTTTATCGACATGCACCGCCACGCCGACGCGGCGCTGTTTCGCGAAGGCTTTGGCGAGGCGGAGCTCTGCCAGGGCCTCACGACGCTTGTGAACGGCAACTGCGGCATGTCGCTCGCGCCGCTCTCGGGCGCGCACGCGGACGAGTGCGCGAAATACCTCGCGCCCATCACGGGGAACATCCCGCCGGAGCTGCGCTTTGCGTCCATTGACAGCTATTTCAAGGCGGCGCAGGGGCGGGGACTGCCGCTCTCGTGTGCGGAACTCATCGGCATGGGTACGCTGCGTACGCTTGCCGCGGGCTTCACGACGGGAGATTTGTCACCGCTTGAACTGAGAGATTTACACTATCACATGGAAGCGGCGCTGGCCGACGGCGCGTGCGGCGTGTCGCTCGGCCTTGGCTACGCGCCGGAGATCTTTTACTCGACCGACGGGCTCATCCGCGCGCTCGCGCCGCTGCACCGGAGCGGCGTGCCCATCTGCGTCCATATGCGTCAGGAGGGCGACGGCGTGGTCGATGCGCTGCGCGAAATGCTCGAGGTCGCCCGCGCGCTGCAAACGCCGCTGGAGGTCAGTCATCTCAAGGCCATCGGAGGGCGCAACGCGCGAAAGGCCGTGTCGGAGATGCTCTCGCTGATTGAAAGGGCGCGACAGGACGGGCTTGACGTCATGTGCGACGTGTACCCCTACACTGCGGGCTCGACACAGCTTATCCACGTGCTGCCGCCGGAATTCCAGGAGGGCGGCACGGAGGCGCTGACTAAGCGCCTGCTCGACGATGCTGCGCGAAAGGAAATGCGCGCGCGGATGGAGGCGGGCAGCGACTTTGAGAACATCACGCTGCTCGTCGGCTTTGACAAAGTGATCGCCATCGGGCTTCAGATGGACGAATACCGCCGATTTGAGGGAAAGAGCATCGCCGAGATCGCGCGGACGCTTCAAAAAGACCCGTTTGACGCGCTCTTTGATCTGCTGGCGGCGGAACAGTGCAATACGGGGATGATCGACTACATCTCGGACGAAGAAGATGTGAAAAATATCCTGCGCGCGCCGTTCTCAGGCGTCATTTCGGATGCGACGTACCCCAGCGGCGGGCGTGTCCACCCGCGCGTGTACGGCACATTCGCACGGCTCATTGAAAAATACGTCGTGCAGGAGCGCGTGCTCACGCTCGAGCAGGCTGTGCACAAGGTGACGGGGCATGCGGCGGACCGCTTCGGCTTTGAGAAAAAGGGCGTCATCGCGGCGGGCATGGACGCGGACCTTTTACTCTTCTCGCCCGAAAACGTCCGCGAGCACGGTACCTACGCGCGGCCCAACCTGCCTGCGACAGGCTTTGACGAGGTATTCGTGCTCGGCGAGCGCGTGATCGAAAACGGCGTGTACCGCGGCGGCAGCAGCGGCGAGATGCTGGGAGCGCGGATGGGATACTGAAATCTTAAAGAAATTTTCAGGTGTATTTTTGCCGCCGTATGATATGCTGGCAGGGACAACAAATTTGCGGAGGCTGGATCAAGTGGAGCACTTTTGGGATACGGTGGATACGATCGGCGAGGGCTTTGGCTTTTCGCTCTTCGGCGCGCGGCATCTGGTGACGCTTGCGCTGTATATCGGCTTTGCCGCGCTGAGCTGCAAGCTCTACAAGGCGGCGGACGAGAAGAAGCGGGCGCAGCTGCGGGGGCTCTTTGCCGTTCTCCTGCTCGCGGACGAGGCGTTCAAACAGATCGGTTTGCAGATCGGCGGGAATTTCAACTGGGACTATCTGCCGCTGCACCTGTGCTCGATCAACATTTTCCTTATCGCGCTGCACGCATGGAAGCCGAGCAGGCTGCTCGACAATTTCCTCTATTTTATCTGTATCCTCGCGGCGACGGCGGCACTGCTGTTCCCGACGTGGACGTCGCTTCCGGCGGCGAACTTCATGTTCTGGCATTCGACGAGCGTGCACATTCTGCTTGCGGCCTATCCCATCATACTGTTTTCGGGCGGTGATATCCGACCGAGCGTCAGGTACATGGGCAAGTGCTTCTTGCTGCTGCTGGCGATGGCGGTGCCGATTTATTGCGTCAACCTGCTGCTCGATACGAATTTCATGTTTCTGATGTACGCGCCAGACGGCAATCCGCTCGCGTGGTTCCGCGACCATGTCGGCTACCACTGGATCGGCTTCCCCGTGCTGCTCGTGGCGGTGTTCGCGCTGATGGACGTGCCAATCATGCTCAAAAAGCGGAAAGAGGATAAATTGCTCAGCGCGGTAAAATAAAAAAGCGGTTCTCCCTAAGCCGGGCGTTCGTAAAACAGCTTTCGAAAGATGACACGGCAGCCGCCTGCCAGGATCGGTTACGAGTACCCGAATAAGCCAGGGAAACTTCAAGTCCCATGTTTGCACCGTCAAGGTGTCGCGCATGGTGCTTTTTGCAGATCGGGGTTCTGTACGCAGTAAAACGGTCAGGTTCTCGTATATAAGAATGTTCTTTCGTTGAGAAATATGGTATACTCGGCTCAACAAATCGGAATTTATGGAGGAATGATAGTGAGTTATATTACAATGGAAATATGGACTGGAATATGGATATTAGTGAGGTTCCTTCCAACGGCACTTATTGTTTTCGCAGGTGTTATGATTATCGAACTGGGTATTGAATTTATCCAGAAGAAGAAAATTGAAGTTAAGATTTTAAATTGGTTATGTCAATTCTTATGGATTCTAATAGTTGTATCAATATTAATAATTACAGGAATTATTGGTGGTAGTTTTGGAATATCCTCACCACTTGATAGTTATATTAGTTTTAAATTATTTGAGGATGGATTTAATGCGGCAACTATTTTGAATATATGTCTATTCGTTCCATATGGATTTTTGCCAGTATTTATTTTTAAGAATATCCACAAGCATTGGTGGAATGGCGTTATACTTGGAGCAGTATTTTCGATTGGCATAGAATTTTTGCAAACATTTATTGGAAGGTTTGCACAGTTAGATGATGTGATTATGAATACTTGTGGGACTCTCATTGGATTTTTGATGGGATGCTTGTTACTTCGCGTAACCACAAGTAAAAAATAAATTCCAGTTTGCCGTACTTGATCCCAACAGGGCTTGAGGCGGGCACGCCCCGACAGGAAGCTGTCCCAAAGAGACAGAAATTTTCAAGAATTGAAAATTTGCGGCCACGGGACGATCCGCGCTCTTGTGAACAATAGAAAAACCAGAACTGCATGGCTGATTCAGCGAACGGTTCTGGTTTTTCTTGACGGGCGAAGGCCTTTCTGATAGGGTAAAGGCAAACTGGAGAACTGGCGCCCGACGCACTGCGTGTCGGGCGCGGGGAGGGAAAAGCGTGGAAGAAAATCTGTTTCGTTCCATCCCGCGGGTGGACGAGCTGCTCGGTCGGGACGAGCTCAAGGTGTCGGCGCTGCCGCCGGTGCTGCTGCGCGAGAGCGTGCGCGAGGAGCTGGACGCGCTGCGAGACGAAGTGCGCGGCGGCCTTTCCGCGCTGCCGGAGACAGGCATACTCTGCGCGCGCATTCTGGCACGTGCAGAGGAAAAGCAGCTGCCGACGCTGCGCTCGTTCATCAACGCGACCGGCGTGACGCTGCACACGAACCTTGGCCGCGCCTGCCTGAGCGAGCGCGCGGCGAACGCCGCGGCAGAGGCGGCGAGAGATTATTCGACGCTTGAATACGATGTGGAAAACGGCTGCCGCGGCTCGCGCTATCAGCACGTGGAGGCGCTTTTGTGCCGCCTGACGGGTGCGGAGGCGGCGATGGCCGTGAACAACAACGCCGCGGCGGTGCTGCTCGTCCTGTCCGCGCTCGCGGGCGGGGGAGAGGTCATCGCCTCGCGCGGCGAGCTCGTCGAGATCGGCGGCTCGTTCCGCATTCCGGAGATCGTGACGCAGTGCGGCTGCACGCTGCACGAGGTCGGCGCGACGAACAAGACGCACCGGCGCGACTATGAAGCCGCCATCGGCGAGCAGACGAGAGCGCTTTTGAAGGTGCATACAAGCAACTACCGCATCGTGGGCTTTACCGAATCCGTACCGCGGGAGGAGCTGGCGGAGATCGCGCATGGGCACGGCCTGCCGCTCATTGAAGACCTCGGCAGCGGGGCGATCGTCGACCTCGAACCGTTTGGCATCCGCGGCGAGCCGACGGTGCAGGGAAGTCTGCACGCTGGTGTGGACGTTGCGTCGTTTTCGGGCGACAAGCTGCTCGGCGGGCCGCAGGCGGGGCTGATCGTCGGCAAAAGGGAGTACATCGAACGGATCAAAAAGCACCCGCTTGCGCGGGCGCTGCGGCTCGACAAGATGACGCTTGCCGCGCTGCACGCGACGCTCAGCGCCTATCTGGATGCCGAGATCGCCGTGCGAGAGATCCCGACGCTCGCGATGCTGTCGGCGAGCGAGGATGAGCTGCACGCCAAGGCGCTGCGGCTGCAAAAGGCGCTCGCGGACACGGGCGTTTCCTCGCAGCTCGTGCGGACGGGCGACGCTGTCGGCGGCGGCAGCGCTCCGGCGCAGGAGCTCACCGGCTGGGCCGTCGCGATCGAGCCGGGGAGGCTCAGCGTGGATGAACTGGAAGAGAAGCTGCGCCTTCGCGCCAAGCCCATCGTCGCGCGTATCCACCGCAGGCAGTATTTGCTGTGCGTGCGCACGATTCGAGAGGAAGACTTTGCCGAGATCGCCGCGGCGGCTGCGGAGGCCATCCGATGAAGCATGTTATCATCGGCATGGCGGGTCATGTCGACCACGGCAAGACCGAGCTCGTCAAGGCGCTCACGGGCGTGGACACCGACCGGCTGGCCGAGGAGAAAAAACGCGGCATCACGATCGACCTCGGCTTTGCGCGCCTCGACTTTCCGGACGGGAGCTGTGCGAGCATCGTCGATGTGCCGGGGCACGAGAGGTTCATCAAGAACATGCTCGCCGGCGCGGGCGGTGTCGACCTTGCGATGCTTGTCGTGGCGGCGGACGAGGGCTTCATGCCGCAGACAGTCGAGCATCTGGACATCCTGCAGCTGCTCGGTGTGAAGGACGGACTCATCGTGCTGACAAAGACCGACTTAGTCGACGAGGACTGGCTGAACATGCTCGAAGAGGACGTCAAAAGCCGCGTCAAGGGCACGTTTTTAGAGGATAGCCCCATTTTGCGCACGTCCGTTCGCACGGGCGAAGGCATTGAGGCCCTGCGCGAAGCACTGCACGACTTGACACTGCACGCGGAGGAAAAGAGCGCGCGCACGCCGTTCCGCCTGCCCATCGACCGCGTGTTTTCCGTCGACGGCTTCGGCACGATCGTCACCGGCACGCTCATCGACGGGCACATCGCCGTCGGCGACGAGGCGCAGCTCATGCCGCTCGGGAATAAGTGCCGCGTGCGCAATTTGCAGGTGCACGGGCGCGACGTGTCGGCGGTGTACGCCGGACAGCGCGCGGCAGTCAATTTGGCGGGCGTCAAGAAGGAGAACATTGGCCGTGGTGATGTGTTGTGCAGGACGGATTCGATGCAGCCGTCGCTGATGCTGGACGTGAAACTGCAAAATCTGCCGGATTCTAAGCGGATCATCGAGAGCGGCTCGCGCCTGCACCTCTACCACGGCGCGGCGGTGCGCCTTGCAAAGGCGGTGCTGCTGGACCGCGACGCGTTGCGTCCGGGCGAGAGCTGCTATGCCCAGCTGCGGCTGAGCGAAGCGTTCGCCGCGCGGCAGGGCGACCGCTTTGTCGTGCGCTTCTACTCGCCGCTCGAGACTGTCGGCGGCGGGGTGATCCTGGACGAGCATCCGTACCGGCACAAGCGAAACGACGCGCGCGTGATCGCCGCGCTCGCCGTGCGCGAGAGCGGATCGGACGAGGCAAAGCTCGTGCAGGCCGTCGGCGAGCACGGCGCGGATGGCATGACGCTTGCGGATCTTGCCGCGTGCTTCGATGAACCGGAAGAAAAACTGGTGGAAATGCTCGCCGTGCTCTGTGCGCGGGGAAAGCTCGTCGAGATCGCGCCGTCGCGCTATCTTACATCGTCGACGCTGGACAGGCTGTGGACAGACTGTGAGACGATGCTGACAAAGTACCACCGCGAACATCCGCTGCACGCGGGCATGCGCCTCGCCGAGGCGCGGCAGCGGCTTCTGCGCGGCAAAGCACGGGAAAATGCGGACGCGATCCTCGCCTGCTTTGCGCGCGAGGGAAAACTCACGCTGACGGCGGAGCACTGCGCGCTTGCGGACTTTTCCGTGCATCTGACCAAGCGGCAGAGCGCCATCCGGGAAGAGCTGCTGCGCACCTGCCGCGCGGCGGGAATTCTTGGCAAAAAGCAGGACGCGCTCTGTGCGCTGTTCGACAAAAAAGACCGCGTGGAGTGCGCGCGCGTGCTTGAGAGTCTTTTATCTACCGGCGAGCTTGTGCTGCTCGCGCCAGAGCTCTGCGTCGAAAAAAACGTTTTGGATGCGGTCGACGCAAGGGTGAAGGCGTGGTTCGAAACGCACGACACGCTCACGCTGGGAGAATTCCGCGACGCGCTCGGCACCTCGCGCGACCACGCGCTGCTGGTGCTGGAGTATTACGACCGGAGAGGGATTCTTCGCCGCGAGGGTGATGTCCGCAGGCCGGGCGCGCAGTTTGGCGAGATAGAAAAATGAGGCGGCTTTTGTCGCCTCTCACATGGGAGTAGATGGGTGCTGGTGTGCCCCCCGGTCTTCAAAACCGGTGAGAGGGGTGAAGAGCCTCTCGGGTGAGTTCGATCCTCACATGCTCCCGCCAGAGCCTCGCGGCCGTGTGCCGCGGGGCTTTTTGAAAAATGTGGATTTCCCTCTTGACAGAATGGAGGGAAGCTCATATAATACTACTGTTCGCGGCGTGAGCCGCACAATTTCATATCCGGGTGTAGCGCAGTTGGTAGCGCGCATGGTTCGGGACCATGAGGCCGTGAGTTCGAATCTCGCCACTCGGACCAAATTAACGAAACGGTATAGATGCGTCTGGCGAAAAGTCAGGCGCATCAACCGTTTCCGGGCTTTTTCAAGCCCGGATTTCTTCTCTCAAACCATAGATGCAAATCGCTGTTTCAGGGCGTCTGCCCCGATTCGAACCGGGCGTTTTCCTGTTTCATGCAGATGCGTTCAGCCCGCGCCCTTTTTCAGCGGCGATTTTTCCGGCTGGCAGCGGTATTTTTCTCAAAAAAGAATCACAAAGATTTGGGCGTCGTTTTGTTGGTCCTGACGGACTAAGAAAGCGGTGCCCTTTTTCATTTCAAAAAGGGCGCTGGTCGCAGCGCCTGCATTTGTAGGTCGGAGCATGATCGCTCCGGCCTTATTTTTTATGCATGGGAGGAGCTATATGAGCATCAGCGCAGAAGAAAAGGTCTGTTACCTCAGAGAAGCAGCAATCGTCCTTGCCAAGGATGGTTTCCAGTTGGACGAAGTTCACACTGACAGGCTGTGTATCCTGCTTGACGGTTCGCCGCTTTGTGAAGTAACTGGGAGCGGTGGTGTTGCCTACCGCAATGAGGATATTGACGAGCCAGAACGGATCGCTGCCAAGGACAAGGTGTATGAGATTGTCAGGACCACAGCGGAGTATATGCGGCAGATGGAGATGGCGCCCTTTTTGAAAGCCGACGGTCTGGAGGACGGCTACAAGGTGCTGGCGGATTTCAACGGCACTGTGCTGGCTGGAGTTCAGAGCAAACACGGAGTCCACTTCGTCACATGGGATTGGGCCTATGGGCACACAGGAGTATGTCATGGGCACTATTTCATGGAGAACTATGCAGGAGCCAAACAGGACTTTGCTATCCGCTCCGGGCTGATTCAAAAGGAACGGCTTTTCACCCCAGAGCAGATGACCGAGATTTATCGCTGCTGTGCGGACTCTGTAGACGGAGATTTCTTCGAACTCACGGGAGAGCAGGAAAAAATGATCCGCAGTGTTCAGCAGCAGATCGAGGAGTGTGTGCCGGATCTGGACGAGCGGATTCGGCAGCAGGAAGACGCCTTGGAACAAATCGCGCAGGAACAGACAATGTAATATCAAACGGTACGGGCCGGAGTCTTAGCAATAAGATTCCGGTCTTTTTTCATTTCAGAGAGGAGTTCGCTTATGCCGTACTATTTCATGCGAGACAC
>OIXA01001757.1_pt1 | contig 26539 bp, 17 predicted proteins | sample 1587721 | NCBI WGS metagenome assembly OIXA01 (sample SAMEA3888900, study PRJEB22519) | human gut metagenome | biome: human gut; feature: human-associated habitat; material: faeces | place: Denmark | collected 2013
CGAACGGAATCTGATCGGACGGCGGACGGAATCCGATCGGACGGCGGACGGAATCTGATTGGACGGCGTTCGGTACACGATGACAATCCTTGAGCTTTCACCCCAAACAACCAAGCCATTTACACCCCGCACAAACAAGCTATTCACACTAAAAAACCAAGCAATTTGTATAGTATTTACACATTTGTACGGTATTTATAAACTAAATCTATATAAAACAATGAGAAAATTCATCCTATTGTCTGCCGCTACGCTCTTTTCAGCCGTAGTTTCGGCGCAGACCGTAGCACGCATGGACGACCTGAAGCCCGAGCAGAAGTCGATGGCTGTAAGCCTCAAGCTCACGGGCGAACTGACAACGACGGGCAACAGCGACTATCGTCAGTTGCGCGACCTCTGTTTCCAGGTGCGCTCCGTAGACCTCAGCGAGGCGCAGAGCACCGCTATTCCTAACAACGCTTTCCACTCGCGCCACCAGCTCGAGCAGATCACGCTGCCGACAGCAGCCAAATCGATAGGTTCGCAGGCGTTCTTCGCATGCGACAAGCTGGGCAAGATAACCATTCCTGCTGGCGTAGAGAGCATAGGCGCTGCCGCATTCTCGGGTTGCACGGCGCTGGAGGAGATAACAATAAAGGGCGCTCCGCAGATTGCTGAGTACGCCTTCGCACGACTCGCGGGTCTGAAGACCGTGCGCGTCGACTCGAAGATGCCGCCGAAGGCTGACGCTACAGCGTTCTACGGTCTCAACCGCCATAACGTGAAGCTCATCGTGCCGAAGGGCAGCGAAAAACTCTACCGCAAGGCTGCGGGCTGGAGCCTCTTCTTCAGCGACGCTAAGGAGCCGTATCAGGTGAGCAAGCCGGAGGACTGCCTCGTGCCGTTCCCCGTAGAACTGAAGATGCTGAAGGGCGCCGACCTTAAGGTGAAGACCGCGTGGAACATCGTTGCTGCCGACGGACTCTCGAACGAGGTTGAGCAGGCTCGACGCGTGCTCACAGAGCGCATCGGCAACATCGTGAACAGTCGTCAGCGCGGCACACAGATTACGCTGGCGATCGACAACTCGCTCAGCGACGACGAGGCGTACACGCTCGCTGTAGACGCCAAGGGCGTAACGGCGAAGGGCAAGACAGCGCGCGGCGTGTTCTACGCGCTCATGACGCTCGACCAACTGCTGCGCGGCAACGGCGCTACGGAGTGTGCCGACGCTATCCCGGCGCTGTTCATCAGCGACAAACCGCGCACGCACGTTCGCGAACTGATGGTTGACCCTGCACGCACGTTCATACCGTTCGAGGACCTGAAGGCGTTCGTGCCCGAGATGGCGCGCTATAAGCTCAACGCCATGCACCTCCATTTGGTTGACGACCAGGCTTGGCGCATCGAGATAAAGAAATATCCGCAGCTCACGGAGCAGGCTTCGTCGCGCTGGGGTCAGGACGACATTCAGATGCCGTACAAGGGCTACTACACGCAGGAGCAGATGCGCGAACTGGTGAAGTTGGGCGCTGAGTACCACGTGGATATCGTGCCGGAGATAGAGATGCCGGGACACGAGGTGGCTGCCATCAGCGTGTTCCCCGAACTCACTTGCCACCAGCGCCAGGTGCCGGTGCGCACAACCTGCGGCGTGTCTAACGAACTGCTCTGCCCGGGCAACGACTTCACATACGAGTTCCTCGGCAATGTATTCAAGGAGATTACCGACATCTTCCCGTCTAAGTATATCCATCTCGGCGGCGATGAGGCTGGCAACCCAGCGCTCGACTGCTGGACCGACTGCCCGAAGTGTCAGGCGCTGAAGCAGAAACTCGGCATAAAGACCACCGATCGCTCGGAGAACTGGCGTCTGCAGGGCTATCTGTTCGACCGCATGATAGAACTGCTGCGCGACAAGTACGGCAAGACGCCGATGTTCTGGTACGAGTCTGACTTCAAGGAGATTCAGCCCGGTTGCGTAACTTTCGCTTGGCGCAGCGGACAGACGCAGGAGGCGCTCGACGCTGCCGTGCGCAACAACGCTCGCATCATGCTCTGCCCCGGCGAGCACTGCTACTTCGACTATCCGATGGCGAAGGGCGATATGCCGGAGGTGAACTGGGGCATGCCAGCTACAACGCTGAAGGATGCCTACTCGCTCGACCCGGCGTGGGGCATGAACGAGCAGTTTGAGGAGTACAACCTCTTCGGCGTGGCTGGCACACTTTGGAGCGAGTGCATACCGACCGTAGAGCGCATCTACTATCAAGCTTATCCGCGCGCTATCGCTCTCGCAGAAGCTGGCTGGACAAAGCAGCAGAACCGCTCGTGGAAGGGATTCCTCACTCGTCTGAAGCCGACAATGAAAGACATGATGCGCCGTGGCATCACATGCTCGCTCGAAGTGAACGGCGAGAAGTAATATCGCATATAATACAACTTCAAATTGAATCTATACAACGCAACTTGGGGCTTGCATCTTTCATGCAAGCCCCAAGTTATTTTTTACACATAGTAGTGGATGTGCTGTTCAATAATAACCACCCACATATACATAACATTTTACAAAAACACATAAATAATAAATAAATAGCACGCTATTCTTGTATTTCTCACAACAAAATCGTATTTTTGCAGTAAATCAAAACAATAGAAATATGGCACAATTCATCAATCCTTTCTCAGATTGGGGATTTAAACATATCTTTGGTCGTGAGATTTCTAAAGACTTGCTGATTTGCTTCTTGAACGACCTGTTTGCCGGCGAGTTTGTAATTAAATCGCTGGCGTTCGGCAACAAAGAACAAATCGGACTGTCGAAAGATTCAAGAGAGGTGATATTCGATATCTATTGCACGACGGACGAGGGCAAAGAGATTATCGTGGAAATGCAAAACCGAGGACAAGAACACTTCATTGACCGGGCTTTGTATTACACCTCACGCGTGATAGTGAACCAAGGCATAAAAGGAGAATGGGACTATGATATACGACCCGTCTACACAATATGCTTCATGAACTTCATCGACCCGTTGCTACCATTGGGCAAGTTCAGAACGGACATGATACTCGCCGATAGAGACAACGGTAAGATGGTGTCCGACAAGATACGCATGGTGTATCTGATGCTGCCGTTCTTCGATAAAACAGAGACGGAGTGTGAAACCGATTTTGAACGCTGGATATTTGTTTTAAAGAATATGAATACATTTGAAAGAATGCCCTTCCTGGCTAAAAACGCTGTGTTTAAAAAGTTGGCTGAGATTTCTGACCTTAGAACTCTCAGCAAAAAAGACATGGACAAATACGAGGATAGCATCAGAATCATGCGCGACGCCTACGCCACTTACAAATACGCTATAAAGACCGGATTGGAAGACGGACGAAAGCAGGGATTAGAAGAAGGAATGGCGCAGGGTATGGCGCAGGGTATGGCGCAGGGAATGGCGCAGGGAATGGCGCAGGGAATGGCGCAGGGAATAGAGAAAGGAAAAGCAGAGGCAGAACACCTAAAGAACATTGAGTTTGCAAAACTCATGCTAAGCGACGGCGACTCTACTGAGAAAATACAAAGATACACGGGACTTACGGCAGAAGAAATTAACGAAATTGCGCAAAGCCTACATTAATAAGGAGTCGCTATTGCGCAAGGTTGTGTAAACAGAACTGTGTTACGCACAAAACCTGCATAAGTAAAAATAAGAAATCCGCAATGCTGAAAAACAAGCATTGCGGATTTTTTTGTTATAGTATCTGAAGCACCTCCTTGAGGTCCTCAATCTTTTTGAGTTCGTCCATGATGACACTCACTTCGCTACGGTCGTGAACGCGAATCTCGATGGTGCCGTCGAAGATGCCCTCCTCACTCGAGATAGTGATACGGTGCATATTGACGTCGAGCTTGTCGGAGATAACCTCCGAGATGTCGTGCAGCATGCCCTTGCGGTCGATGCCGCGCAACTCTATCGTCGCATCGAAGAACATCACCTTGTGCATATCCCACTTTGCGTCGAGGATACGATTACCGAAGCTCGCCTTCAGTCGCGAAGCCACATCGCAGTTGCGGCGGTGAATCTCTATGCGGTTCTTGTTGTCGATGTATCCCATGATGTCGTCGCCGGGGATGGCGTGGCAGCATGTCGGGAAGATGTATTGCGAGATGTTCTCCTCGTTGATGATCACTGGCTTCTTCTTATTAAAGCCCTCGCCCACTATGAATAGATTCGACTTCTTGTCGTCCTTGCTGTTGTCCTTCTTAAGGAATGGCACAAACTTGCGCCATCCGCCCTGCTCAGCCTTGCGCTCGCGCAGCTCGTCGAGGTCTTTGTCACCGAGCAGGACGGAGCGTTTGCCAAGCATAAGAAACAGATCCTCGTGCTTCTTCGCCTCATGCAGTTCGCAGAGTTTATTGAGCACCTGCGTAGTCATCTCCAGTTCGTTCTTGCGCAGCCAGTCGTCGAGTATCTGCTCGCCTCGCTTCTGCAGTTCGCGGTTGTCGCGGCGCAGTATCGCCATAATCTTCTGTTTCGCCTTCGCCGTGAAAACGAAGTTTATCCACGAAGCCTGCACGTGCTGCGACTTCGACGAGAGTATCTCCACCTGGTCGCCGCTTTGCAACTTGTGGCTCAGCGGCACCAGTTTGTGGTTCACCTTAGCGCCGATACAGTGCGAACCGAGGAACGTGTGTATCTGGAAAGCGAAGTCGAGCGCCGTACATTGCGCCGGCATGGTCTTGATTTCGCCCTTCGGTGTGAACACGAATATCTCGCTTGCGAAGAGGTTAAGCTTGATGGTATCGAGGAAGTCCATTGCGTCGGGCTGCGGGTCGTCGAGAATCTCCTTGATAGTAGACAGCCAGTTGTTGAGTTCCGAATCTTCATCAACGGTCTCTACGCTCGACTCCAGTCCCTTCTCCTTGTACTTCCAGTGAGCGGCAAAGCCCTGCTCAGCCACTTCGTCCATATGGTCGGAACGTATCTGCACCTCTATCCACTTGCCCTGCTTCGACATCAGCGTCACGTGCAAAGCCTGATAGCCATTTGCCTTCGGGTGGTTCACCCAGTCGCGCAGACGGTCGGGATGCGACTTGTATATGCGGTTGATTGCGACGTATATCTTGAAGCACTCGTTGATTTCCTCCGAGCGTTCCTTCGGCGTATAGATGATGCGCACAGCAAGAATGTCGTAGATTTCGTCGAACGTGACGTGCTTGTTCTGCATCTTGTTCCAAATGGAATAAGGACTCTTCACGCGCGCCTTCAGTTCGTACTTTATGCCCATCTTGTCGAGAGCTTCACGTATAGGAGCAGTGAAGTTCTCGAAAAGCATGTCGCGCTGCGCCTGCGTGTCGGCAAGTTTTCCCTTGATATAGTCGTACTCTTCTGGATGCTCGTAGCGGAACGAGAGGTCTTCGAGTTCAGTTTTTATCTTGTTCAAGCCCAAGCGGTTTGCGAGTGGAGCGTAGATGTAGAGCGTCTCACCGGCAATCTTATACTGCTTGTTAGCTGGCTGCGACTGCAGAGTGCGCATGTTGTGCAGGCGGTCGCAAATCTTGATGAGTATGACACGGATGTCATCGCTCATCGTGAGCAGCAACTTCTTGAAGTTTTCTGCCTGCGCCGACGCCTTGTCGCCGAAGATACCACCCGAAATCTTGGTCAGTCCGTCCACAATCTGCGCAATCTTCTCGCCGAAGATATTCGTGATATCCTCAACAGTATAGTCGGTATCCTCGACAACATCGTGCAGGAGTGCGGCGCAGATGCTCGTCGACCCGAGTCCCATCTCCTCCACTGCGATGCGTGCCACCGCAATAGGATGCATGATGTATGGTTCGCCCGACAATCGGCGCACACCTTTGTGTGCCTGTCGTGCGAAGTTGAATGCCTTGGTTATAATATCAACCTTCTTTCGGTGACGCGATGCCACATATATATCGAGTACTTCCTTGAAGGCTTGTTCTATCATTTGGTCATCAGCAGACTCTCGCTGCTTGTCTTTCAGATTCTGGTCGTCCATGATTCAGGTCTCCTATATATTAATAAGGTATATGTGTATGCGGCAGGGTGCAGAGATTCGCACCAGTCTTACTTGATGCGAATCTTCTTGCCTGCACGTATGTTGCTTCCGCTAATCTTGTTAAGCTTTTTCAGTTTTCTAACGGTGGTGCCGTTGCGGCGTGCTATCTCAGAGAGCGTGTCGCCCTGGCGAATCGTTACGTTCTTGCTGCGTACGCGGCGCGACTTTCTGCGCGACGCCTTGCTGTGTCTGCCGCTTCTGCTTGAAGAGTGGCGCGACACTACCGGAGCGTCTGTGTTTATAGCCACTTCCAGGCGCTTTGTGAGCAGTTCGTCGGGTTTGTAGGCGTAGATAGAGTCTTCGTTGTCGATGAAGCTGCCCACCATAGCCAGCGGCAAGCGAATTGCAGACGGCTTTGTGCTGCCGTTCACAACGCTATGGCGATACTGCGGGTTGAGCTGCTTTATCTGGTCGACATCCATACCGAGCACCTGAGCCACCTGCTCGAAGTGTACGTCGCGGTTTACGACCACGGTGTCGGTCTTTACGGGCAGGTCTGCACGCATCGGACAGATATTGTGCTCGCAATAGTAGTTCATTATATAGTTGGCGGCGATGAACGCTGGTACGTAGCCACGTGTTTCTTTCGGCAGATAAGGATAGATGCGCCAGTAGTCTTTCTCGCCGTTTGAGCGGTGGATGGCGCGGTTGATGGCCTCCGGACCGCAGTTGTAGGCTGCGATAACGAGGTTCCAATCGCCGAAGATCTTATAGAGATCGCGCAGATAGTGGGCTGCTGCGTACGAAGCGCGAACAGGGTCGCGACGTTCGTCAACAAGCGAGTTCACTTCGAGTCCGTACTTCTTGCCGGTGGTGAGCATGAACTGCCAAAGACCAGTGGCTCCGACGCGCGAAACGGCGTTAGGATTGAGCGCCGACTCAATGACCGGCAGATACTTCAATTCGAGAGGCAAGCCATACGACTCGAGAGCCTCCTCGAAGATAGGCATATAGAAGTTCTGTGCGCCGAGCATTACGCTCACAGAGCGACGCAGACGTCCGCTGTAGCGATCGATGAACTTCTGAACGACGTCGTTGTAGGGCAACTCGATGATGGTCGGGATGCGGCTCAGACGCTCTTTGTACACTTCTGCGCTGTAAACCGGATTCACATCAGGCATGTTGCAGTCGAAGCTCATGTGGAGATAAGTCTTGCTGTTGTAGTTGTTGAGCAGACTGTCATAATCGTGAGTAAGCGCCTCAGGCAGGTCAATCACTTCCTGCTTGCCCTGGGCGTCGGTTACTATTATTTCGTCGTCATTATTCTCGCTCTGCGCGAGAGCCTGACTTGCAAAGCCGAAAAACGCTGCGGCTATAATTATCAATGATTTCTTCATAATCTTTTGTTTGTCTTTAGAAATTCAGGCTGCAACTCAATCCCAAGCTGTTGGCCTTGAAAGGGTTCCGTTGGCGGTTGTCGTTGATGATGGTCGGCTCCAGCTTAAGGCTCAAGTCCTTCGAGATGTCGAACTCTGAGAGCGACGCGTCGACGTATGCGTCAACGATTGAGAGAGCGTAGACACCCACCAGGCAGAAGAAGCTAAGGTCGCGCCAGCGGCGGAACTTGTCTTTGCGCTTTTTGAAGAGCGTCTGATAGCGTTGTATGTTCGATTCGTCGATTTTCGCTCCGAGATGCAGGAACTGGTTATAGCTCTGCGTGTTCGGGTCGTCATCCATCAAGTCGAGATAAGCCTGCGAGTAGTCGGTGTACATCTGATTGTTCCAACGCATGGCGTAGATGCAACCCACGAATCCGCCATACACAATCGGCAACTTCCAATACTTGCGGTTATAGATCTGTCCGGCGCCGGGCAAAACTATGGCGAGCCACATGGCACGCTTCGGATTGGGGCGCCATGTGCTCCAGTCGCGCTTCACCTTGTAAACGCTGTCTGCCTTTATAGGCGAGAGTGCGTTGTCGGCTACGCTGTCTGCCTTTATAGATGTGAACGAAACATCCATACTATCAGCTGCGGTCTGCGCTTTTGCCGTCGTAGCAAACGAGAGCAGAATCGCAGCAAGCGCCAATGTCTTTAATATATATGTAATGTTCTGTTTCACTATTGTTTCTTGTTTATGTTTTGTCTGCAAGCTGTTGCAGATTCTTACTTCATCTTGTCGAACACAGCCATGATATGCTCCAGTTCTTCTTCGTTTGCGAAGGGTATTGTTATCTTTCCCTTGCCTTTGGGCGAGCATGTGAGCTGCACCTTTGTCTGCAGGAACTCCGAGAGGTGGCTACGCAGGGCGTTGTACTCCTCTGGAAGCTTTGCCTTTGCCACAATCTTCTTTGTTCCGCTGTTGACGTCTTCGCCGTTCTTGAGCATCTGCGCCATTTCCTCCACCTTGCGCACGGAGTAGCCATTCTTGAGCACTTCGTTGAAGAGTTTTATCTGCAGCGAGGGCGAGTCGATAGCGAGCAGAGCGCGAGCGTGTCCCATGTCTATCTCCTTTTTCTGCAGGGCTATCTGCACCTGAGCTGGCAAACGCAGCAGACGGAGATAGTTGGCTATGGCTGTGCGACTCTTTCCTACGCGCTCCGACACCTTCTCCTGCGTCATGCCGTCGGCGTCGAGCAGGTGTTCGTATGCGAGTGCAATCTCAATGGCGTTGAGATCTTCGCGCTGAATGTTCTCGACGAGCGCCATCTCCATGATGTTCTCGTCGGCAATGGTGCGTATGTATGCGGGAATGGCTGTGAGACCAGCCATCTGTGAGGCGCGCCAGCGGCGTTCGCCCGCAATGATTTGGAAGCGTTCGTCGCTTATCTGTCTGAGCGTTATGGGCTGAATGATGCCAATCTCACTGATGCTGTTTGCCAGTTCCTGCAGCGCGTCGGGATCGAAGTCGCGTCGGGGCTGGTTAGGGTTAGCCTCTATCTGGTTGAGCGGTATTTCGTTTATGGTTGATGTGCCCTGCGTGCGCACTCCTCCGGTGTCGATGAGCGCATTGAGTCCGCGTCCGCCTTCAATCTCGTCGAGTCCGCGTCCGAGCACGCTTCGGTTATATTTCTTGTGTACTGCCATCGTCTTGTTTGTTTACTCTTTTTTCGTTCTTGTTGATAATCTCCTTGGCGAGTGCCAAGTGGTTTTTCGACCCAGCCGAGTCGGCGTCGTAAAGAATCACGGGGAGTCCGTGGCTGGGACTCTCGCTGAGCTTCACGTTGCGTTGTATGACAGTCTTGAACACAAGTTCCTGGAAGTGGCGCTTCACCTCATCGTATATCTGGTTGGCGAGTCGCAGGCGGCTATCGTACATGGTGAGCAGGAAGCCTTCTATCTCCAATGCCGGATTTAGCTTGCTCTTTATTATCTTGATGGTGTTGAGGAGTTTCGTGATGCCTTCGAGCGCAAAGTATTCGCACTGAACGGGTATCACCACCGAGTCGGCAGCGGTGAGTGCGTTCACGGTGATGAGTCCGAGCGACGGGCTGCAGTCGATTAGTATGTAATCGTAGTCGTCGCGTATCTGGTCGAGCATGTTCCTTATTACGCGCTCGCGGTTCTTCAGGTTGAGCATCTCTATCTCTGCTCCCACGAGGTCGATATGGCTGGGAATGACGTCGAGTCCGTTGATGTCGGTGGTGTAAACTGCGTCGTGCACGTCGGCGTGGTCGATGATGCACTCATAGAGCGAGCAGTCAATCTCCTTGATGTCTACGCCCAATCCGCTCGACGCGTTCGCCTGCGGGTCTGCATCCACCACGAGCACCGTTTTCTCGAATGTAGCGAGCGATGCTGCCAAGTTTATCGTTGTTGTCGTCTTGCCTACGCCACCCTTTTGGTTGGCCAATGCTATTATCTTTCCCATTTGAAGTCAAAATTATTTGGCAAAGGTACATATTTTATATGAGAATAGGCTCGTTTAAACCTTTTTTCGTACATTTGCAGTTGAAATAAAACTAAAATTATGAATACTAAAAAGCCATTAATACTTATTTCGAACGACGACGGCTACCATGCCAAGGGTATAAACTCGCTTATTGACATGCTGCGCGACATTGCCGACATCATAGTCTGTGCTCCAGAATCGGCTCGTTCTGGCTTCGCTACGGCGTTCTCTGCCACGGTTCCGCTGCGCTTGAAGCTGCGCCGCGACGAGGAGGGCATGCAGATGTGGTCGTGCAACGGCACGCCGGTCGACTGCATTAAGCTGGCGCTGCAGGAGTTGTGCGCCGATCGTCTGCCCGACATGATTCTGGGCGGCATCAACCACGGCGACAACGCCTCGGTGAACGTTCACTACAGCGGCACGATGGGCGTAACCATCGAGGGCTGTATGAAGTACATACCGTCTATCGGCTTCTCGCTCTGCGACTTCGCGTCGGATGCCGACTTCGAACCGCTGCGCCCATACGTGCGCCAGATTGTGCAGAAAGTGCTCGCAGAGGGTCTGCCCAAGGGCGTGTGCCTGAACGTGAACTTCCCGAAGCTAAAGGAGTTCAAGGGCGTTAAGGTGTGCCGCATGGCTATGGGCACGTGGTACAACGAATGTGCGAAGATGCGCCACCCGCACGGCTACGACTACTACTGGATGACGGGCGCCTACCGCAACGACGAGCCGGAGCAGGAGGACACCGACAACTGGGCGCTCACACATGGATATGTATCAATCACGCCGACGCGCATCGACGTTACAGACTACGACTTGCTGCGAAGCTGGAAGAACAAGTTTTGAGCCCCTCCCAACCCTCCCCATCGGGGAGGGCTTAGTTAGCAAAGGCTTAAAAGACTTAGAAAGGCTTAGAAAGGCTTAAAAAGGCTTAGTCAGGCTTAGAAAGGCTTAGAAAGGCTTAGAAAGGCTTAGTTAGGCTTAAACGCCACTTATAAAGAACATGAAATACTACTTAATAGTTGGCGAGGCATCGGGCGACCTGCATGCCTCGCATCTTATGAAGGCTCTGCTCAAAGAAGACCCTGAAGCTGAGTTTCGCTTCTTCGGCGGCGACATGATGTCGGCAGTCGGAGGCACACGCGTGCGCCACTACCGCGAACTGGCGTACATGGGCATCATCGCCGTACTGCTCCACCTGCGCACTATTCTGCGCAACATGGCGTTCTGCAAGCGCGACATCGTGGAGTGGCGGCCAGACGCCGTGATTCTTGTCGACTATCCGGGCTTCAACCTCAAGATTGCGAAGTTCGTTCACGAGCATACCAAGATACCGGTCTACTACTATATCTCGCCGAAGATATGGGCGTGGAAGGAGTATCGCATCAAGGAGATAAAGCGTAACGTCGACGAGCTGTTCTCGATACTGCCGTTCGAGGTGCCGTTCTTCGAGCAGAAGCACCACTACCCTATTCATTACGTGGGCAACCCGACGGCTGAGGAGGTGCGCCAGTTCCGCGCAGCGTACAACGTATCGGGCGAGGAGTTCCGTCGTGAGCACGGGCTCGACGAGCGCCCCATAATAGCGCTGCTCGCCGGAAGCCGCAAGCAGGAGATTGCGGGCAATCTGCCGCAGATGATTGCTGCGGCGCGCGGCTTCGGTGGCTATCAGTTAGTGCTTGCTGCGGCGCCGGGCATCGACGCCGAGTTCTACGACGCGTTCATCGGCGGAAGCGACGTGCACGTGGTGCGCGGCGAGACCTACGCTCTGCTCTCACATGCCGACACGGCGCTCGTGACGAGCGGCACGGCGACGCTCGAGACGGCGCTCTTCCGCGTGCCGCAAGTGGTATGCTACAATACGGCGCTGCCTAAGCTGGTGGGCTTCTTGCGACGCCTCGTGCTGAAGGTGAAGTATGTATCGCTGGTGAACCTCATCGCCGACCGCGAGGTGGTGCCGGAGCTGGTGGCAAACACGTTCTCGGAGGCTAACATCGCCGAACAGCTCCACCGCCTGCTACCCGACGGCGCAGCGCGCAGAGAGATGCTCGAGGGCTACGAGGAGGTGTGGCGGAAGATTGGCGAAGACAGTCCGTCGGAGCGCACAGCGAAGGAAATGGTCTTAAAAGTAAAAAAGTAAAAAAGTAAAAAAGTAAAAGGGTAAAAAGTAGCGGAGGTCTCCGGCCTTCGCAGCAAGCTACGTTGACAATAAAAAATGCATTTATTGATGCTGCGGAGGCCGGAGATCTCCGCTACTAAGACAATAAAAAAATGCATTTTTGTGCTGCGGAGGCCGGAGACCTCCGCTACTAATCGTGCAAATATAGTACAAGCAAACTTCCGCGAAAAAACTCATTCTAGAGATTTGGAAACCGCAAAACGAGCGTTTTCGCTGCTGTTCTTCACTCTAAAATCATAAAAATTGAGACTTTTCGATGTAAAACGATAGGTTTTGCATTGTATTTCCTATCACTTTACCCTGTAATTCGATAGACTTTACACGGTAAAACCTATGCTTTTACCGTGTAAAGTCTATCGAAAAGTTTGATTTCTCCTAAGCTAAAATTGCACACTTTCGCAATTATCACCACAACACTTTGTAAGCCAAGCGCTTACAACTGCACGCTCAGAACTCGCGAAAAACGCACAAAAGATTTTGTTTTTGATTTTTCGCGAATTATGAGCGCTTAAAAACTGCAAATATCGTCTCGGCAAAAACCGTGCCAAAACCAATTAAAGGTACTTCTCCACGAAGCCCACCACCCTGCGCGCGTACTCCTCTTTATAGTCGGCATACGCATCAGCGTGCTTGCTGCCGTGCGCTATCCAGAGCGCCTTGGGCTGCGGCTTAGCCTCATAGAGCGGATAGACCATCCATGTAGGCACGAACGTGTCGTTGTCGCCATGGATGAAAAGCATCGGCTTCGGGCACTTCGCCACCTGTTTCAGCGGCGACGCCTCGTTGAAGCCCCAGCCGTACTTCGCCTTTACGACCCACGACGCCGTGTACATCAACGGAAAGTCGGGCAGCGAGAAGCGCGCCGAAATCTCGTTCGAGAACTCGTCCCAAACACTCGTGTATCCGCAGTCCTCCACGAAGCACTTCACGTACCGAGGCGTCTGCTCACCGCTGACGCACATCGTCGTGGCAGCGCCCATCGATATGCCGTGCACCACAAGGCGCAGCGAGTCGGCAGTCGTGCCGAACATCTCTGGCGCAAGGCTTATCCAGTGGAGCACGTCGAGACGGTCTTTCCATCCCATCTGTATCGCCTCGCCGTCACTCTGCCCGTGCGCATAGAGGTCGGGCAGCAGCACGTTGGCGTTCATCTGGCGGTTGTAGATGCGCGCTATTGGCAGCATGCTTGTAGCGTTGTCGCCGTAGCCATGCACGAGCACAGCGGTGCGTCCCTCGGCATGCGGCGAACGCACGTAGAGGGCGTGGGCGCGCTTGCCGGTCTGCGGCATCACGACGAACGTGTCGCGCAGGGCGCCGGCGGCTCGCAGACTGTCGAGCCACGGCTTCACCTCGGGGAAGCGCTTCTCTATCTTCGACATATCCGAGTCACGGTCGCGCTGAACACTCACAAGGGCGTAGTCGACGAGGTAGAACGAGGCTGCCGTGATTATGGCAAGGAAGAGCGCAAAGGTGGCGCCAAGGGTGACGAATAACTTTTTATGTTTCATACTATCTATATATAGGAGGCTACTTGAGATACGGCTTCAGCACCTCAACCCACTTCAGGTATCCCTTGCCGAGCAGATGCAGTCCGTCGTTGGTGTACTCAGGGTTCATCACATCGGTAGAAGGTATGACAAGCGACTTGTACACGTCGATGTAAGTAACGCCGTGGCGTGCGGCTACCGCCTTTATCTTTGCGTTGAGCGCAGCGATGTCCTTCTGGCGGTTCATGTGACCCAAGAACTTGTTGAACTTAGGGTTCACCGGGAACACGCTCTGCACGTAGAGCTTCGTCGCGGGCGACTCGCGCTTCACGCGCTCCACAATCTTCTCCACGTTCTTCGCAATCTCGTCCATGCTCTTCCCGCGCGAAAGGTCGTTGGTACCGATGAGCAGGAATATCTTCGAGGGCTTACCCTTCGTGATGGTGCTCAGACGGTCGAGCACGCCCTGGGTGGTATCGCCGCTGATGCCACGGTTCTTGGCGTGCGGATTGCCCAACAGCTCAGCCCACTCGCCGCCGTTGGTGATGCTGTTGCCGAGGAAGATGATGTCGCTCTTGCTTGTAGGCAATGCCTCGAAGAGAGTGGCACGCTGATAATAGAATGTAGAGTGCTTCTGCTCCTGAGCCTGCATCGTGCATGCGCAGAACAGACTCAACATGATTAATAGTTTCTTCATAGTTCGTTATTTGTTTTAGCGCCGCATCAACCGGGAAGCGGCAATGGTTTTTAAACATTTTCTTAACCTGTTTGACAAAAGTACGAATAAAAAACGAAAGGAGCTATTATTTTTTGCATCCTTTTGCACAAAAAACACAAAAACGAATAAGGCTTATTCGGCAAAAAATACTTAACTTTGCAGACGTTAAATCAAAGTGTAACAAATATATGGACGACTATCACGCGGAAAACCCGAATTTGTAATGCAGGAGGACGCTCTCACGATGCGGTCTCCCAAGCATTGTTTAACCCAAGGAGACAGCTTTTATGAGAACATACTGGAACACCAATTCTACCCTCAAACAAATTGAAGAGTGGCAGCCGAACTGCTGGATACAAGTTACATGTCCAACAGACGAAGACCAGCAATTGCTGGAAGACAAGTTCAACATACCCGATTATTTCCTTTCCGACATCAGCGATACCGACGAACGTGCGCGTTACGAGTACGATGATGGTTGGATGCTTATCATCCTCCGTATTCCGTACGTGAAGGAGATACGCTCGCGCACACCGTACACCACCGTGCCGCTCGGCATTATTCACAAGCGCGACGTCACCATCACCGTATGCTACTACGAGACGAACATGATGATCGACTTCGTGTCTTATCACCAGAAGCGCGGCGAGGGATTCACCGACTATGTTGACATGACATTCCGCCTTTTCCTTTCTTCTGCCGTGTGGTATCTGAAGCGTCTGAAGCAGATAAACACGCTCATCGAGAAGGCGAAGCACAATCTCGACCATAACGTGAACAACGAATCGCTCATAGCACTCTCGCGTTTACAGGACTCGCTCACCTACTTTGTCACCTCTATCCGCGGCAACGAAACCCTGCTCGCGAAGCTGAAGTTCAAACTGCAAGTGGACGAGTTGGACGCCGACCTCATCGAGGACGTAAACATCGAGATGTCGCAGGCTCGCGAAACGACCAATATCTACTCGGACATTCTCGAGTCGACGATGGACACCTACTCGTCTATCATCAACAACAACATGAACACCGTGATGCGTACGCTCACCTCCGTGTCTATCATCATGATGTTGCCGACGCTCATCTCCTCGTTCTTCGGCATGAACCTCATAAACGGACTCGAAAACTACCGCTTCGGCTTCATCGTGGCGATAATCATATCTGTTATTATCTCCGCACTTTCATGGATTATACTGCGCCATAAGCGACTGCTTTAAAGCAAAATGCAAAAATAAATTGCGTTTTTTGTCGCTATTCAAAATATTTTATTTAAGTTTGCAGTCTATAATAAAATGTGAGGATGTTGGCTCCGCGCCACATTCGTGTGAATTACCCTTATCATAAACTTAAAACAGTTAAATGATGGACTCTCAAGAAAACGCCCTGTTGCAAGGTGCACAAGAAGAGCAGAACGTAGAGCAGACAGCTGCCGACGTTCAGCCAGTAGAGAACACTAAAGTCTACAAAACCAAACAAGAAGTCGTTGAACGCCTTAAGGAAATCGCCGCAAGCGACAAGGCTCCTGTCAAGGACGAAATCGACCTTTTGAAGACGGTATTCTACAAACTCCACATCGCAGAGCGTGAAGCACGCCTGAAGGAATACATCGACGGCGGCGGAAACCCTGAAACCTATCAGGTGGTACCCGACCAGGACGAGGAGACTTTCAAGGCTCAAATGGCTGTAATACGCGAGAAACGCGCGCAAATCATGCAGCAGCAGGAGGCCGAAAAGCAGGCCAACCTGGAGAAGAAACTCGAAATCATTGAGAAAATAAAGGCCATGACTACATCGCCCGACGAGGCAGGCAAGTCGTACAACGAGTTCAAGGAACTGCAGCAGCAGTGGAAGGACATCAAGAACGTGCCGGCTGACAAGGCTAACGAGCTTTGGCGCAACTATCAGTTATATGTAGAGCAGTTCTACGACCTGCTCAAGCTCAACTCTGAGGCTCGCGAATACGACTTCAAGAAGAACCTCGAGATGAAGACCAAGCTCTGCGAGGCTGCAGAGAAGCTCGCCGACGAGGAGGACGTCATCAGCGCGTTCCACCAGTTGCAGGAGCTGCACCAGCAGTATCGCGAGATAGGTCCGGTCGCAAAGGAACTGCGCGAGGAGGTATGGGCACGCTTCAAGGCTGCGTCTACCGTAATCAACAAGCGCCACCAGCAGCACTTCGAGGACCTTCGCGCTAAGGAGGAGGAGAATCTGGCTCGCAAGACCGCCCTCTGCGAGAAGGTAGAGGAGCTCGGCAAGGCTGAGAACAAGGGCGCTGCCGATTGGGAGAAGCGCTCTAAAGAGATTATTGACATTCAGAACGAGTGGAAGACTATCGGTTTCGCTCCGCAGAAGATGAACGTGAAGATATTCGAGCGCTTCCGCGCTGCCTGCGACGACTTCTTCGGACGCAAGGCCGAATACTTCAAGGCGCTCAAGGTCACATTCTCTGAGAACATCGAGAAGAAGAAGGCGCTCGTAGAGAAGGCGCAGGCGCTTGCCGACAGCACCGACTGGAAGGCTACAAGCGACAAGCTCATCGCGCTGCAGAAGGAATGGAAGACCGTAGGCATGGTTCCGAAGAAGCTCGGCGACCAGCTCTGGCAGGAGTTCCTCGGCGCATGCAACAAGTTCTTCGAGGCTCGCAACGCAGCCGGCGCAGGACAACGCAACGAGGAGCACGCTAACCTCGAGAAGAAGAAGGGCATCATCGAGCAGCTTAAAGCGCTCGCAGAGAATGCTGCTGATGCAACGAAGGAGAAGGTGCAGGCGCTCACAGAGGAATACAACAAGGTGGGACACGTGCCCTACAAGGAGAAGGACAAGCTCTACGAGGCTTATCACGAAGTGCTCGACCGCATCTACAAGGAGCTGAACATCTCTACAAAGCGCCGCCGTCTGAACGACTTCAAGGCTAACATCAAGAATGTGGCAAAGCGTGGCGAAGAGGCTCTCGACAACGAGCGCGGACGCTTGGCTCGCCGCTTCGAGCAGCTCAAGCAGGAGATTCAGACCTACGAGAACAACCTCGGGTTCCTCAACGCAAGCTCTAAGAAGGGCAACAGCCTCATCGACGAGATGAACCGCAAGGTGCAGCACCTGCGCGATGACCTCGAACTGGTTCGCCAGAAGATTAAGGCTATCGACGAGGAGAACAAGTAAAGATTAGTTCGGGAGGCAGGAAGGCTTAGAAAGGCCTAAAAAGGCTTAGGCTTAAGAAGGCTTAGGCTTAAGAAGGCTTAATAAGGTTTAGCCCCAACAAACAATAACCAAAAAAGGAGTCAACGATTGTTGACTCCTTTTTTGCTTTATCAGCGTAAGCGGAAATCCCCGCTTTTTATTTCTTCATATCCCTATCCACCATTGCCGCGACGCACGAGTCCGACCACACATTCTCGGCGGTCTCTATCATGTCGAGCACGGTGAAGACAGGCAGTATAATACCCATGATAGCCACCGGCGCGCCTACGCCCGACATCAGCGAGAGCGTGAGGAAGAAGCAACCCATCGGCACTCCGGCGTTGCCGATGGCAGCCACAACCGAGATGAAAAGCCAGAGCAGCATCACGGGCAGCGAGAGTTCGATGCCGCCGTTCTGCATCACGAAGAGCGACGTCACCAAGATGAACGCCGCGCAGCCGTTCATGTTGATGGTTGTGCAGATAGGTAGCACGAAGCGCGCCACCTTGCTGTCGACGCCGAGGCGCTCCTCCGATGTCTGTATCGTGACGGGAAGCGTGGCAGCCGAACTCTTGGTGAACAGAGCCATGAGCACAGCCGGCATCATGCGGCGCATCACGTGTACGGGGTTGAGTCCGCGCGCCATGAGGAACAGCGGCAGCACAACGAAGAACTGCAGCAGATTGCCGCTAAGTATCACGGCTACGTACTTGCCTATAGAGGCTACGACCGTGCCAGCCGACACCTCAGCCGAGAGTTGCGCGGCAAACGCCACGATGCCTACGGGCAGCACGGTGATGAGCCAGCGAATGAGTCGCGACACGACGTCCTGCAACGCAGATAGTCCGCGCATGAGCAGCTGCTTGTCATCGCCTTCGGGCATCTTGGCGAGCGCCAGTCCGACGGCAACGGCGATGAGCAGCACCGAGAGCACGTTGCCATCGATGAACGGACGCAGGAAGTTGTCGGGCACGATACCAATCATGTATTTCAGGTACGATCCGTCGGCTACTTCCGCAGGCACGGCATCGCCCAAAGTGCTGTTGCGCACCATGTCAATGGGCAGATTGTCGGGCGAGATGATGATGTAAAGCACCATTCCGACGGCGGCTGCCGCCACGGTTGTGAGCAGCGTGTAGCTGATGGTATGGCGGAAGATGCGGCGTGTCTCGCGCTGCATGCCGAAGGTGGCGAGTGTTGTGGTGACAGCGAGTGCGATGGTGGGCACGGCTATAAACTGAAAGAGGCGTGTGAAGATGGTAGCCACGAAGTTAGCCGCCGTGTTCACCCACTCCACGCCGAGCAATCCGAGGCACGAGCCCACGACGAGCGCTCCTATCCACAGCCAGAAGTTCTGCCCTCCGCCGCAGCAAGTGTGTTTTGTTTCTGTTTTTTTCATTATAATCTTTAAAAGAAGGTTTTTTATTTGTAAAAGAACTGGGTATAAAATTCTAAAGAACGGGGTATTCAATTCAAAAGAACTGGATATAGAATCTAAAAGGAAGGTTTATTAAACCCTATTCCTATCGCGTTTTGCCTTAATTCCAACGGTCGGCGGCGTTCGGTGTCCACACGGGCGGCGTTCGGTGTCCACACGGGCGGCGTTCGGTGTCCGCACGAGGAGCGTTCGGTGTCCACACGGGCGGCGTTCGGTGTCCGTCGGAAAGCGCAGGGCTTTCAACGTTTCGCCTTGAAGAACTCGGTCATAAGCGTTCGACATTCTTCCTCCAGAACGCCGCTCACCACCTCGCACTTCGGGTGCAGAGCCTTCGGAGCGAACATGCGGAAACCGCGTTTCTCGTCGCTCGCACCGTAAACCACGCGTCGCACTTGCGCCCAGCCCAAGGCTCCGGCACACATGATGCACGGCTCAACGGTGACGTAAAGCGTGCAGTCGGCAAGATACTTTCCACCGAGTTGGTTGGCAGCCGACGTTATCGCCTGCATTTCGGCGTGCGCCGTAACGTCGCCGAGCGTCTCCGTGAGGTTGTGCGCTCGCGCAATGATGCGGTCGCCCGCCACGATGACGGCGCCCACGGGTATCTCTCCCTCGTCGCGCGCAGCCTCTGCCTCCACAAGAGCGCGGCGCATAAACTGCTCGTCTTTATTCTGTTGTTCGGTCTTGTCCATATTCATACCTTATTATATATAGATACAAAGTTACGGAGAAAGCGAGAAACTACAAAACATGCTCGTCTATTTTTGTCGCTCTGCACGAATAATCAGACGCTACAGAACGCTGTGCGCCTACACCATACAAGCACATCATGAAAAAAACAACAAATTCACTTTTAGTTTAAAAAAATATCACAAAATATTATGCGTTTTAAAATATTATTTCTAACTTTGCGATATGCAAGATGCAAGCAGACAATACGCCTGCAGCACCATTTAGACAAAAATAGAGAGAGAAACACACACAAAGAGTTATAAAAACAATAATTTAAACGATTAAAACACATTAAAGCAAGAGAGAAAAAAAAGGATAAACCACAAAGGCGCCGCCGATTAACGCAGATGTTAAACAGCTGGCGCGCAAGAGAGAGAGTTAACGCTAATAATTTTTTTATTTTGTATTAGAAGATACACATTTGTATTAGAGAGTACAGAAATAGAAAACACACAAGAGAATTTTAAAAAACGAAACATTAACATATAACCGGTTCGTATTCCGCCGGGTATGCATTGTGCGTTCCTATGGTTTGCGAACTGATTACTAACAATTAATTAATTAATCGCATGAAGAAGTCACTACTTTACAGCCTTATGGCACTCGTTGCCACTTCGGCATCCGCAGGAAGCAACTTCCCAACAAACGGCAAACTCGCCAAGTTGACGGAACAGTATCGCACCAAGAAGCTCGAGACTCCGCTCGTAAAGCTTCATGGCTTCGACTCGCCTGCAGCGAGCCTCGCTAAAGCCAAGACCTCTACACCGTCGAGCACGATGGAGGCTAAGACTTACGGGTTCCTGTACGACGAAGACGGAAACGTGTGGTACTACACCCAGGAAAACGACTATCGCGGCACTGGTTTCAACGCTTCTATCAACAAGGCAGTCATCAACGTCTACAATCAGAACCACGAACTGGCAGGTACGTTGAACGTGGAAGTACCCGAGGGTATGGACGTTAACCACATAGATCCTTACGGAACGGTGACTAAGAAATTCTTCGACCTCGACAACAAGACGCAGGAAGTGCTCGTGGAGTTGCACCAGGTGGGCAACGCCGACAACAACTATCAGGGCTCTTACTACACAAAGGCTTACCGCATTGAGGACGGCACACTCGTGCAGGAGTTCAACGGCGCCGGCGTCTTCCTTAACATACCGAAAAACTCATGGACCAAGTATCAGCGCCTCATCATAAGCAACGCCAAGTACGAGGCTATCGACGGCAAGACTTACGAGGACGGCAGCCCGTACTACACCACAAACGACTATATCGACGTTTACAAACCCGCTTCTTGGGGCGCAGGACCGGCTGTTGAGCATCAGTTCGTAGTGGACGAGGACTATACCTACTACGGCAACGACGGCGCACCGGTGCAGGTGTTCAACGTAGACGGCACTCCTTATTATATGGTGTCGCACTACGAGAAGCCGTGGCTCAAAGGCTACGACGAGGAGACTTACGACCCGATACCTACTCCGGACAACAAACTCGTCATCAAGACTTACGACGAGCGTTTCTCACGCGTCGACTCTCTCGCTGTGCCCGTTGAGCAGAATGAGGACACACCGTTCGCTATGGCGCTCATCGGCAACTTCGGCTCGAAGACGCTCACCAAAGACTATTTCAAGAAGGACGACAAGCTGGCTTACGTCGTTACGTTCTTCGACTATATGACAGCTCACGACGACTATCGCTACCGTTTCGTGGCATACGACCATGAAGGCAACAAAATAAACGACATCTGCGACGGCGTATACAATGCTTGGTTCGACCTCAACTCGATAAAGGGCGCTGAAGACCAGATGGCTTTCATGCAGTATACAGCCGACGAATCGTCGCAGCAGCTGCGCATCGTCAACCTCCCGTCGTGCCAAGAGGCTATGGTTATGCCGGCAGAGATTGAGGGCAACCTCATCAGCACCGTCATGAACCGCTACGGAAGCGCAGACAACTACAAGTATCTCATGAAACTCAGTCACGGCGGCGACGACGGCAATGGCAATGTCATCGCACGCGTGGCATGGATCAATAAGGATCTCACCGTAGACCACTACACCACTTTCAACCTCGGACCGCAGGCAGAGAACTTCGGCATTTCTCTCTCTGACAACTATCTCGACCCGTACTTGTTCGATACCAACGACAAGCTCGAATTCTGCTACCAGGCAAAGGTTAGAAACGAGGAGACTGGCAAGCTCGGCAACGTATTCGTTATCGCTGACGAGGACGGAAACACTATCCGCACCTTCGCAAACTCGGACAAGGGCGTGGCTACAACTGTAGGTTGCTACAACGCTACCGCTACACGCAAGGAGTTCTACGTACAGTACAACGACGAAACCAGCAACAAGTATTATCTTGAGTTCTTCCTGCTCCCATTCGAGAAGTATCACAACGGCGGCGACGGCACTAAGCAGAACCCGTACCTCGTAGCTACTGCGGGCGACCTCATCGCTATGAAGGACGATCCGAAGGCTTTCTACAAGATGGTGAACGACATCAACCTCACCAACTTCAATATTGTTAACGACACATGGACACCAATCGACGCTTTCGCAGGCAACTTCGACGGCGCTGGCCATGCTATCGACAACCTCTACATCAACAGCTCTAAGGCAAGCGTAGGCCTCTTCGGCGACCTCGCAGAGAAGGCTTCTATCAGAAACCTCGTGCTCACAAATCCCGAAATCGAGCTCACCACCAACAACAGCACAGTGGGCGTTCTCGCAGCAAGCGCTGTAGGCGACACAATCAAGAACGTGCATGTGTTTGACGCCGACATCGAAGGCGAAGCAGGTGGTATGATTGGTGGTATCGTTGGTCAGGCATCTCTCGAGACAAGCCTCTCGTCTGTATCGCTCAACAACTCAGATATTGACGCTCCGCAGGCAAACAGCGTAGGCGCAATCGCTGGCGACATCCACACATCTACAGTCATCGCAGCAGCTGCTGCCAACAACGTGAACATCAATGCTCAGCAGACCGTGGGCGGCATCGTTGGCGCAGCAATGCAGTCGACCGTTAAGGACGCTCACGTGAGCGGCACAACTCTCGTAGCCGACAACACCGTAGGCGGTATCCTCGGCAGCAACAACTCGTCTAACGTAGACAAGTGTATGTTCGACGGCACCATCACCGTGAAGGAAGCTATGTGGGACGGACTTTCTGCAGGCGGCATCGTCGGTTCTCTCGCTCCAGACTGGACTGGCAAAGCTACACCTCTCGTTACAAACAACGTAGCAAAGGGTGAGATCGCTCTCGCTGATGGCACTGAAAGCGACGCTACTATCCACCGCATCGTGGGTCGCACAATCGAGAACGAGGAAGATTGCACCGACAAGGAGCTTCGTCTTGCTAACAACTTCGCCGTTAAGGGCATGAAGGTGAACGGCGTTGCCGTAGAATCTGACGACGCAGCTACCGTAGAGGGCAAGACCGCTACCGAAGCCGAACTCAACAAGGCTGCTCTTGAGGCACTCGGATATGCTTACGGCACAACTGATCAGGCTCCTTGGAAGGAGACAAGCGCTCTGCCAGTGCTCTACTTCGAGAACTCGCTCAAGGCATTCACACTCTCAAGCACACAGCTTACTCTGAAGCCTAACGATGAGTGCGAACTTGTTGCTAACTCTTACGGCGCAAGCGCTCTGAACGCAGACGTTGAGTCGACAAACGACGAGGTCGTAGAGATTACTTCTACCGACACCGACGAGGAGAGCGTCATCATCGCTCTGAAGGCTAAGAAGGAAGGCAAGGCTACTATCAACGTAACTCTCGACAACGTAACCGTATCTTGCGAGGTGACTGTAGCTGTTCTGAACGGCATCAACGAGACTGTTGCAGACAACAACGCTCTGGCTATCGTGCCTGGCAACGGTGTTGTAAAGGCTGAAGGCGCACTCTCTATGGCTGCTTTCGCTCTCGACGGACGCAACGTAGCAAGAGCTAACGGCGAATTGCTCAAGACAAGCGAGCTTGGCAAGGGCGTATTCGTAGTGGTTGCCAACTTCAAGGACGGCAAGAAGGCTACAGCAAAGGTTATCGTTAAGTAAAAACCCTAAAATCTACAGATTTTGAACTTACGTAATATAATTGTCACAGCCACCGTGCTACTCTGTTCGGCAGAGAGCGCGATGGCTGTGCCTGCTTATCCTGGTATCATCAAGGTGAAGCAAGCCGACGGCACCGTACTATCGGTGAGACTGCACGGCGACGAGCGAGTTAACTTCATGACAACTGACGACGGTTACCCGATAATGCTCAACCGTCAGACGGGCAACTACGAGTATGCAACGCTCTCGGGCAGCACGTTGCGCACGAGTGGCATCGTGGCTACCGACGCTTCGATGCGTACGGCGAAGGCGAAGCAGTTCCTTGCGAGCTACGACAAGTCGGCTACGCTGTCGGCGGCAAAAGCGAAGAGCATGAACGCGAATGTGCTGATGCAGCAGACCGACACATACAAGCGCAACGCGAAGCCGAAGAAGACGCTGACGAACAACTTCCCGCATACGGGCGAACAGCACTCGATAGTTATCCTCATGGAGTTCAAGGACAAGAAGTTCTCTACGATGGACAACCCGCAGCAGTACTACACCAACGCCATGAACCAGCAGGGCTTCACGGCAAAGAACGGCGCCAACGGCAGTGCGCGCGACTTCTTCATCGCGAGCAGCAACGGCATGTTTAGTCCTACTTTCGACGTCTACGGACCGGTGCAGATCAACTATAACCAGCACGACGCCGGACAAGGCACGTACAACACCAAGATAAACATGGGAACGTTCGTGAAAGCTGCCATCGAAGGGCTCGACGACGAGGTCGACTTCTCCAAGTACGACCACGACGGCGACGGATTTGTCGACAACGTGTACATCTATTATGCGGGCAACGGCGCTGCCGACTCGGATGACACGCAGACGATATGGCCCCATGCGTTCGACTTGCGCAAGTGGAACATCAATCTCACCACCAACGACGGCGTGGGCATCGGCAGCTACACGTGCAGCAACGAGGTGGACGGCACACGTGAGGGCAACCTCACGACTGGCATCGGCACCTTCGTGCACGAGTTCGGCCATTGTCTGGGTTTCGCCGACCACTACGACACGCGCGACGCAAGTGCCAACTACACGCCGGGCGATTGGGACACGATGGCGAGCGGTTCGTATAGCAACAACTCGAACACGCCCCCGCTCTACTCGGCTTTCGAGCGATACGAGATGGGCTGGATCGAGCCCGAGGAGATTACTCACCGCAGCGGCGGCGTGAACAGTCTGCCCAATCTCGGCAGTTCGAACAAGGCATACAGAGTGAGCGTGCCTGGAAAGGACAACGAATACTTCCTGCTCGAGAACAGACAGAAAACCGGTTGGGATGCCTACCTGCCTGGTCAGGGAATGCTCATCTGGCACATCGACGACGTGCCCGAAGTGTGGCAGAAGAACGAGGTGAACAACAACGCAGCCCACCAGCACGTGGACATCATCGAGGCTAACGGCAAGCTCTCGGGCTACCAGTACTATCAGACGGGCGTGCCCTTCCCCGGAGCGAACAACGTGACGTCGCACAAGTTCAAGGCATGGGACAAGACCGAACTGCTCACTATCGAGAACATCACCGAGACAGACGGCGTCGTTTCGTTCATCGTGGCAGGATCGGACGCCGGACTCACCAAGCCCGACTTCACCGTGAGCGACGTGAGCTACGACCGCTTCCGTCTTTCGTGGCAGAAGCAGGCTAACGCCGAGAAACACATCCTCAACATAAAGAAGGTGGAAGCCGACAACTCGCTGAGCGCAGTGGGCGACTACACGGAGATGGCTGTTGAGGGCGAAGAAGTGCTCGTGACGGGTCTCGACGAGGACGCCACCTATCAGGTGAGCCTCAGCAGCAGCGCCGCATCGTTCTACTCTGAGCCACAGACAAAAACGGTAAGCACCACGCAGATGCCGTTCACGGAGAAGCAGGTGAAGAACGTGAAGGTGACAGACATCAGCGGCTCTACGCTTAGCGCCTCATGGGACGCAATCGACGACGCTCAGCAGTATCTCGTGACACTCTCTACGCGCGCTTTCGACGGCGACGAGCAGACCACATCGTACGATTTCGCCGACAAGAAGGACGGCATGCCCGAAGGATGGTCTACCAACAGCAGCAACTTCATCAGCAGTGAGGGCTACTACGGCGAGGCAGCTCCGGCGTTGCGCCTCTCGTCGAACAACAGCTACCTCATCGCCAACAACAGCGAGGCGAAGGCAAGCAAGCTCAGCTTCTGGTACTACGTAGCCGTGCCGAATGAAGGTTCGGTTATCGAGGTGCAGACCATGAGCGACGACGAGTGGACGACGGTGAAGACCATCGACGCTTCTACGGAGAAGAAGGAAACGGCTATGGTAGAGTTCGAGCCGACAACGCAGGTGAAGATTTGCTTCAAGCGCAGCGCAACGTCGAACGTGCTTATCGACGACGTGAGCGTGAGTGGCAAGGGCATAAAGAACCATCCGCTCGACCGCTACAACATGAAGGATGTGCAGAACGCCACTACCTTCACGTTCTCCGACCTCAACGCCCTCACCGAGTATAGTCTGACGGTTCAGGCTGTGCGCAACGGCGAGAAGACAAAGCCGTCGGCAGAGGTGGTCGTAACGACGACGGACAGCACGAACGCCATCGAAGCTATCAGCACAGACAAACTTACGGACGGCAAGATGTACGACCTCTCGGGCAGACGCGTGACGGACGCTGGCGCCAAGGGCATCTACATCAAGAAGCAGAACGGAAAGGCTGTCAAGCAGATAGTAAGATAAAAGAATATATACAACAAACGCAAAGAGTCGGTCAGTATTCTGGCCGACTCTTTCCTGACTTCGTCATCGTGTCACCCAAAAATCTTCGTCAAAGAGTTTAGCTAT
>OIXA01001759.1_pt1 | contig 26508 bp, 19 predicted proteins | sample 1587721 | NCBI WGS metagenome assembly OIXA01 (sample SAMEA3888900, study PRJEB22519) | human gut metagenome | biome: human gut; feature: human-associated habitat; material: faeces | place: Denmark | collected 2013
TCCGCATCCGGCATGCTCGTTCCGGCTTCATACAAGCAGATGGTCGAGCGGCTGACGCCGAGCCTTTCAGCAAATTGCTTCTGCGTCAGGCTCAAGGCTTCGCGCGTTTCCCGAACGCGCGCGGAAATCAGGTTGCGCAAATTCTCAGACATTCTTTTTTTCCCTTTCTTTGTGTCCGATTTTTTAACTTTTTGATTTTTGTGCTTGACATTTAATACATTCCGATGTATCCTGTATCCAATGACAGTGTAGCACAATCAAGGCAGAGCTGTCAAGAAGTATCAAAACATGGGCTAAGAAAGCGAGGTTCAAGGATGGAGAAAGAAGTCTATTCCCGTCAGGAAGTCAAGGGTGTGCTGGGATGTTCTATCGCGGTAGTTGATTCGCTGATTCGCTCCGGAAGGCTGAAAGTAATTCGCCTTTCGCCGCGGCGAATCGTGATTTCTCGTCAGGCGTTGGAATTGTTTTTGCAGGAAGTGGACGATGCTCACCACGCTTGATGTCGCCCGTTCTGCCGGGCTTGAGCTGCATCCGCGCGGCGGGAAGCATTGGGCGCGGTGTCCGTTCCATGCCGACCGCACACCGAGCTTCGCCATCTACCCCGATGGGCGCGGCTGGTATTGCTTCTCCTGCCATCGCGGCGGGGATGCGGCGGCGCTGTATCAGCAGCTCTACAACGTCTCTATCAAAGACGCGCTGCGGGCGGTCGGCAAGGACGAGACGACGCTTGCCCCTGTGCGGTCTGCCGGTGAGGAATTGAGGCGGAAGGTCGAGCGCTGGCGGGACGCGCGCTGGGACGCGGCCTGCCGCGAGCTGCACGAAAAGAACGCCCTGCTGGAGGGACACGTGACCGATGACGCGGCCTTATGGGACGCCGTCGAGGCACGGGAGAAGGCCGCGCGGACGCTGGACACTCTGGAAAATGCGTCTCCACGCGATCTGGTGGCGATGCTGACGGAAGAAAGGGAATTGCCTGCCGATGAACAACGAATGGGATGCGCTGGCGCGTGAGCCGAGTGGGCAAGCCGCCCTGACGCAAGCGCCGAGGCCTTGGGGCGGCCTGCCGAGAAGCCCCACGCCTCCAGCGCTTGACCTGTCGCTCCTGCCGCCTGCGCTGCGGGACATGGCGGTCGCGGTCGCGGATTCCGTGGGCGCGTCGCGGGAGCTGGCGGCGGTTGTCGGTCTGGGCGCGGGTTCTGCCTGCATCACGGGGCGCGTGTTCGTCCAGCTCAAGCCGGACTGGAAGGAGCCGGGCTGGGCGTTCCTGCTGGTCGTGGCGAAGCCGGGCGAAGGCAAAACGCCCTGCTTTAAGCACTTGGCAAATCCTCTCTTTGATTGGCAGACCGCCCAGAATGGTGCGCGGCGCGTTCAGGTCGAACAGAGCGGCGCCCAGCGCGCGATGCTCGAGGCGGAGAAGGCCAAGGCCATTAAGAAGGGCGATACCGACACGGCGAGCTATCTGGCAGAGACGCATTTGCATCTAATGCCCGAGGAGCAGGGTCCGGTTATTGCCTTGCATCCCGACTACTTTGAGCTGTCCAAAGACTCGTTCATCTAATCAATCCCCATATAAGTTGCGGTGAAATAGGGACTGTTTTGCGACCTAGGTGGCGCAAACAGTCCCTATTTCACCGCAACTGCGTTGGGGCGTAACCGGGGCACAAAGTTGCGGCGCCGCTTGGAGGAAAAGACCGGAAGCAAGGGTCCATTCCTCCAGACGGCGCCGCAGCTGTTTTGATGGTTCGGCTTTTGTCGAAGTGTCTTAGTTGAGCGCGACTGCCAGCCGAGTAGGCAAAGCGGCTCGGGGGCGTGTCGCTTCCGTCACGTTCTATCAGCATACAAGACGGTTTTGGTTCTTGTTCGTGACGGAAACGGCGCGCTTCCGAGCCGCTTTAAAAGAAAGGGGGCGAGGTTTAGGGCACGCCCCCTTTCACGATAGAGAGCTAAACCTAGCCGCGGACCTTCTTGACGACGTCCATGGCCTCGTGGGCGATCTGCTCGACCTTGGAGAAGTCGCCGTCGGCAAACAGGGCCGGCTTGACCATCCAGGTGCCACCGCAGGCGATGATGGCGGAGGAGCTCAGGTACTCCTCGACGTTGGCGGTGCTCACGCCGCCGGTAGGCATAAAGCGGTGACCGACAAACGGAGCGGCGAGGGCCTTGATGGTGTTCAGGCCGCCATACTGGGACGCTGGGAAGAACTTGGTGACCTTGAGGCCCAGGTTCTCGGCTGCGGTGACCTCGGAGGGGGTCACGGTGCCGGGAAGGACGGGCAGGTCGATGTCGATGCAGTGCTTCACGACGTCCTCGTTGTAACCCGGGGAGACGATGAACTTGGCACCGGCTGCGCGGGCCTGCTCAACCTGCTCGACGGTCAGGACGGTGCCGGCGCCAACGCACATCTCGGGCTCGGCCTCGGCCATAGCGGCGATGCACTCGGTGGCGCAGGCGGTGCGGAAGGTGACCTCGGCGGACTTCATGCCAGCTGCCATAAGGGCGTGGGCGAGCGGAGCGGCGTCCTCGACCTTGTCGAGCACAACGACCGGCACGATGCCCAGGGACTCAAGCGTGGTGTAGAACTGATCGAACATGATGTTCCTTTCGATGTGTGGCGCGCATGGGCGCGTGATTGCCAAATGTGCTGGTCAGGAGCCGATTTTGGATTGGTTATCGGAGGCACTGCTTGGGGTCACAAGCAATTCCAAAACCGGCTGCTCGACCAGTCATGTAGGGAATGCCAGGCAAAACCGGAATGGGACTGGTGGTTTTGCCCGGCCGGAGGAATCGGGGAGCGGGCCGCAGAGGTATGGGATTGGAAAGCTGCGGCCCGCGGAATGGAGACGGACTAGCGCGCGACGCGGGTGCCACCGTCGGCGGCGGATGCCACGGCTGCGATCTCGTCTGCGGTCACCAAGTTGGAATCGCCCTTGATGGTGAGCTTGAGGATCGAGGCTGCAATCGCGTAGTTGACGGCGTCCTGCGGGTCAAAGTCGTTGATGAGGGCATGGACGAGGCCAGCGTTGAAAGCGTCGCCGGCGGCAACGCCCTCGAGCACGTGCACGTCGTGAGCAGGGGAGAACCAGTGCTCGCCGCTCTCGGCGTCAAAGAGCATGCCCATCCAGATGGAGCGCTCGACGCAAGAGATGTTGCGGACGACCGAGGCGACCTTTTTGCAGCCGTACTCGGCGCAGATCTGACGGGCCATCTCGACGTAGGTGTCGCGCTCCTCGATGCCATGGGCAAGGGAACCAGAGACGCAGGTCATGCCGAGGCCGGCGGGCGCATCCTCGTCGTTGGCGATGCAGATGTCGACGAGCGGCAGGAGTTCCTTCATGGTGGCCTGCGACTTCTCGGGCGACCACATCTTGCCGCGATAGTTCACGTCGCACACGGTGGTGATGCCCTTGGCACGGCAGGCGGTGAGCGCATCCTTGCAGGCGGCGGCCATCTCATCGGAGACGGCGGGGGTCACGCCGGAGAAATAGAAGACATCGATGCCCTTGAGGATCTCGTCCCAGTCAAAGACGTCGCGCTTGGCCATGTTGATGGCAGAGAACTTGCGGTCGTAGACGCAACCGTTGCCGCGCTGCGAGGCACCGACCTCAAACACATAGGAGCCAAGGCGGTCGCCCTGACGCACGACGCGCGTGGTGTCGACGTCGTAGGCCTTCAGCGAACGCAGCGCGCACTCGCCCAGACGGTTGGCCGGGACAACGGAGACGTAAGCGGCCTTGTCGCCCTGGTAGGCCAGGGAAAGAGCGGTGTTGGCCTCAGCGCCGCCATAGCGGACGTCAAATTCGATTGCCTGCTCAATGCGCAGATGGTCTTTGGGCGAGAGCCTCATCATGATCTCGCCAAAGGTAAGAACCGTTTTACCCATGGTCGCGCAGCTCCTTCTTGCTCGTGCGTACACCTTTGATATGGCGTTGGCACGGAGGTGCCAAGACGGTAGGGTACATCTTTGCACCACCGTGCCAACGCTTGCCGAAATCGGTTTACGAAATCGGTTTCGTTTCGAGTTGTAGTATACTCACCTACAGCGTTTTGCAACCGAGATTTTTAAAAAATGCCTAAAATGGCTCAGACTGCCGACATTGGGAAACGGGGGTGCGCTATGGCGCAGATGAGAATCAAGGACATTGCCGCCGAGGCGGGCGTGAGCCCGGCCACGGTCTCGCGCTATCTCAACAACCGTCCCGGGCAAATGACCGAGGAAACCCGTGCTCGCATCGCGGCGGTTATCGAGCGCACCGGCTATCGCCCGCGTGCCGCCGCGCGCAATCTGCGCAGCTCGCGCACCAACCTCATCGGCGTGATTTTGGCCGACATCGCCAACCCGTTCTCGAGCGCCATGCTCGAAGGGCTTTCCGCCAGTGCCGCCGCGCGCGGCTGCTCGCTCATGACGGCCATTAGCGGCAACGATCCCGCTAAAGAGGCCGAATCGCTTACCAGGCTTATCGACGCCGGCGTGGACGGCCTGGTCGTCAATACCTGCGGCGGTAACGACGAGGCTATCGCCGCTGCCGCGGGACGTTTACCCGTTGTGCTGCTCGACCGCGATGTTGCCGCCGGCGGTGTCGATCTGGTGACATCTAACAACCGCGAGCTGGTTGCCGGCTTGGTAGACGCCTTGGCTGCCGCTGGCAGCGAGCGCCTGTGCCTGCTCACCGAGGCAAGCGATGACAGCCCCGTGCGTCGCGAGCGCGCCGAGGCCTTTGCCGACGAGCTTTCGCGCCGCGGTCTTGCGGGCGAGGTCGTCACCCTGGCCGATGGTGGCGCCACGGGCGTCGGCCGCTTGGACGAGACCATCCGCGGCTATGCAGGTAAAAAGCTCGGCCTCATTGCCGTCAACGGCCTGGTCTTTCTGCGTCTGACCGAGGCGCTGGCGCAGCTGGGACCCTCGTTGCCGGCGGGTCTTAAGATCGCGACGTTCGACGATTACCCCTGGAACTACGTGCTCTTTGGCGGCGTGACCACGGCCGCGCAGGACACCCTTACCATTGCCGAGCGCGTAGTCGAGCGCCTCTCCGAGCGCATCGACGTCGTTACCACTACGGTGGGCGATGCCGCAAAGCTCGCCCCCAAGCGCATCGAGATTCCCGGTCATATCGAACACCGCGCATCGACCTCGCGCTAACCATTCGTTCGCAACTGCCTGTTCACACACGTTTTTTGAGCGCTTGATACGCTTTAACCCTGCGGAAACATTTTTCTGCGATAGTATCTGCGATATAGACCAGTCGAAACCCGCCCGAAAGAAAGGGGAGCGACATGAACCAGCAGAACATCGATTACGTACTCCGCTCCGTAGAGCAGCGTGACATCCGCTTTGTGCGTCTGTGGTTTGTCGACATTCTCGGCCGCCTCAAGAACTTTGCCATTAGCCCCGAGGACCTCGAGGTCGCTTTTGAGGAGGGTATTGGCTTTGACGGCTCCGCCATCGAGGGCTTTGCCACGCCCGAGGAAGCCGACATGCTGGCGTTTCCCGATGCTTCGACCTTCCAGATTTTGCCGTGGCGCCCGAGCCACAACGGCGTCGCCCGCGTGTTCTGCGATGTGTGCACCCCCGACCGCAAGCCCTTCGCCGGCGATCCGCGCGATGCGTTGCGCCGCATGTTCTATAAGGCCGAGAAGGCTGGCTACCTGCTCAACGTGGGTGCCGAGCTGGAGTATTACTACTTCCCCGACGAGCACACCCCCGAGCCGCTCGACAACGTGGGCTACTTCGATCTTTCGGTGAGTGACGCCGCCCGCGACCTGCGCCGCAACACGGTCCTCACGCTCGAGAAGATGTCCGTGCCCGTGGAGTACACCTTCCACGCCGCCGGCCGCTCGCAGCACGGCATGAGCCTGCGCCACGCCGAGGCCCTGAGCATGTCCGACGCCATCACCACGGCCAAACTCATCATTAAGCAGCAGGCTTACGAGAGCGGGTGCCACGCCTCCTTTATGCCCAAGCCGTTGGCGGGCGAGGACGGCAGCGCTATGTTCCTGTGCCAGTCGCTATTCGACCACGACGGCAACAACGTCTTTTGGGGCGAGGACGACGAGAAGTACCACCTCTCCGATATCGCCAAGCACTACATGGCCGGCATCTTGGCGCACGCGCGCGAGATCAGCGCCATCACTAACCCCACGGTCAACTCGTACAAGCGCATCACCACGGGCGGCGACTCCGTGCCGCAGTACGCCACGTGGGGCCTGCGCAACCGCGCGAGTATGGTCCGCATTCCGGTCTACAAGCCCGGCAAGCAGCTGTCCACGCGCATCGAGCTTCGCAGCCCCGACCCCATGGCCAACCCGTACCTGGTCAACGCCGTCACGCTGGCGGCTGGTCTGGACGGCATCGAGCGCAAGCTGGAGCTCCCGCCCGAGGCAACGGCTGAGACGCTCAAGCTTACCGACCGTCAGATGGTCGAGGCCGGCTACACGCCGCTGCCGCGCTCGCTCAAAGAGGCGCTTGACGTGTTTGAGGACTCGCAGTTTATGAAGGATGCCCTCGGCGAGCACATCCACAGCTTCTTCCTCAAAAAGAAGCGCGACGAGTGGCATAAGTTTGAGTCTACGATCACCGAGTGGGAGATCAAGCACTACCTGGCGAACTCCTAATCGCGCTGACTTGTTCCAGTACGATTGAGCTCATTTCTTTGGAGGCCGATATGTCCGAAAAGAGTGCCCTGTTCATGGCGCGCACGACGCGCTTCCACGAGTTTGCCCGCAGCTTGACGACCACCCTGGGTGTCGAGGTGAGCCTGGCAACTCCCGATTCGCCGACCGCGGCGCACGACTTTGACCTGCTGATCCTCGATTCCGATGGCATCCGCAGCGACCGCATCGATCAGATTGCCAAATGGCTCGACGACCGCGGCGGCGTCCCCATGCTGGTGATCGTTGACGACGAGGCGCTCGGCACCCTGCGCCTGCCGAATCACGCGCATGCCGACTTTGTATGCCCCACGGCGACGCCCAACGAGCTCAAGGCTCGCGCGCAGCGCCTGATGGGCGAGGAGGAGACCGTCGCCGCCGACGATGTGCTCAACATCGATAACCTCGAGATCAACCTGGCTACCTACCAGGTAACGCTCGATAACGAGCCTATCGACCTGACGCTGATGGAGTACTCGCTGCTGAGCTTTTTGGCGACGCACCCCAACCGCGCCTACAGCCGAGAGGTGCTGCTGCACCGCGTGTGGGGCTTTGAGTACTGCGGCGGCACGCGTACCGTCGACGTGCACATCCGACGCATCCGCTCCAAGGTGGGCCCGCAGATTGCGGCACACATCACCACCGTCCGTGGCGTGGGCTATCTGTTTAAGGACTAGCTTTTCACCACAAAGGGGACAGGCACCTTTGTGGTGGTTTTGCCGCATGCGTGGATCCCTTTCGAGTTTGCAGCAGAACTTAAGCCTTCCTAAAAGATTGCGTTCTCATACACGTACGCCCGCATATTGGGGTACAACTCAACGTGAACAATGATGGCCCGCCACATGTTTGGCGGGCCTTTGGTTATTTGACGAAAGGATCGCAGCTATGAGCGAGTACGATTCCCAGCGTCCCCAGGATGCGGGCAACGCCGGCGAGACCCAGCAGCAGCCGCGCGTGCAGGTGGAGTCGACGCCTGCCGACAGCAACATTCCCTACGTGCAGGCCTACGACACGCAGACCGGCAAGCCGCTGGGCGGCCAACAGGTCGTAAACAAGCACACGGTGGTCAAGACCAAGACCAAAAAGCTGCCGATCTTTATTACAGCGCTTGCCGGCTGCGCCTGCGGCGCCCTGCTGGTCATCGCGCTCATTATGAGCGGCACGCTCAACATTGGCGGCGGAAAGAATGCCGTGACGGCGGGTGCTTCGGGTTCGTCGACGCAAAAGATTACGATTGATTCCGAGGACACCACGCTGGCCGAGGCCGTTTCTGCCAAGGCATTGCCCTCCGTGGTTTCCATTACCGCCACTTCGAGCGGCAGCCAGAATGGCTCGCTTTCGCAGTCTGCCGACGAGTCGGATAGCTCGGGCAGCGTCGGTTCGGGCGTGGTGCTTGATACCGAGGGCCACATCCTCACCAACAACCACGTGGTCGATGGCTATGACCAGTACGTGGTTACCATGGACGACGGCACCACCTACGAGGCCGAGTTCGTGGGCAACGACGCCTCGAGCGACCTGGCCGTCATCAAGCTCAAGGACGCCGACGCCTCCAAGCTCACGCCGATCGAGATCGGTGATTCCTCCAAGCTCAACGTGGGCGAGTGGGTCATGGCGATCGGGTCGCCGTTCGGCAACGAGCAGTCTGTCTCCACCGGTATCGTCTCGGCGCTCTACCGCTCCACGGCCATGAGCTCTACCAGCGGTAACACCATCTATGCCAACATGATTCAGACCGATGCCGCCATCAACCCAGGCAACTCCGGCGGCGCGCTCGTCAACGACAATGGCGAGCTCGTGGGTATCAACTCGCTCATCGAGAGCTATTCGGGCTCCAGCTCGGGCGTGGGTTTTGCCATTCCGGTCAACTATGCCAAGAACATTGCCGACCAGATCATCGACGGCAAGACGCCGGTGCATCCGTACATGGGCGCCACGCTTTCGAGCGTCAACGCGCTCAACGCCCGCACCAACAAGCTGAGCACCGATAGCGGCGCGTATGTGGCGAGCGTCGTTGAGGATGGTCCTGCTGCTAAGGCTGGCATCCAAGAGGGCGACGTCATCACCAAGCTGGGCGACGACGAGATCACAAGCGCCGATGGCCTGATCATCGCGCTGCGCAGCCACGAGGTGGGCGAGAAAGTCGAGATCACGCTCATGCGCGGCAAGGAAGAGAAGAAGGTCACCGTCGAGCTGGGCTCCGATGAGGAGCTGCAGAACCAGCAGCAGGACGACAGTTCGACCGACACCGGCAACGGCGGTATTACCGACGAGCAGCTGCGCCAGTACCTGGAGGAGCTGTTGGGCCAGCAGGGCCAGGGCCAGGGCTACGGCCAGGGTTACTAACGAGCCGTATCGCACATACCGATGCCAGAGGGGCTGTCCCATCAACGCGGGACAGCCCCTCTCTACTTATTGATCCGTTGGGGACGGAGGAAAACGGATCATTTAGAAATGGCAAGGGCATGGTTTGATCGCCGGATCAGCCCCGGTCCGTCGGCTGCCGATTCGGTGCGGTTTGAGACCGGTATTCGGCCCCATCGTGACCGGTGGTACTCTAGTATCCGTTTGAAATCGAGCGAAGGAGTGCCGCTATGGAGCAATCGAGCCTGTTTGGTGACGGCGTGGACATCGATACCGAAACGCCCGCGAGCACGGATACCGCTGCACCGGCCGATGCCCGTGCCCAGGCGGCAGCGCGTGCGGCCGAGCTGCGCCACGAGCTCGATTACCACGCTTATCGCTACTACATGCTCGACGCGCCCGAGATCACGGACGCCGCTTTTGACAAAATGCTCGTTGAGCTGCAGGAAATCGAGGCGACCTACCCCGATCTGGTAACGTCCGACAGCTATACCCAGCGCGTGGGCGGCTACGTGAGCGAGCAGTTTACGCCGGTCACGCACATGGCACGCATGTATTCCATGGACGATGCCATGGACCTGGACGAGCTCGACGCATGGCTCCAGCGCACCGAGGATGCGCTCGGCGCCGGCAGCGTTACCTATACCTGCGAGTTAAAGATTGACGGCCTGGGTGTGGCACTTACCTACCAAAACGGCACCTTTGTGCGCGCGGCCACACGTGGCGATGGCACCACGGGCGAGGACGTGTCGCTCAATGTCCGTACCATCAAGGATGTGCCCATGCACCTGTCCGAGCCGGCGCTCGCCCACATGGGCGCCGACCGCGAGCGCACCATTGAGGTACGCGGCGAGGTGTACATGCCCAAGGGCAGCTTTGTTCGTCTGAACGACGAGGCCGATGCCGAGGGCCGCGATCCCTTCGCCAACCCGCGCAACGCCGCCGCCGGCAGCCTGCGTCAGAAGGATCCCAAGGTCACGGCGCGCCGCGATCTGGCCACCTTTATCTATGCCATCGCCGATACTGACCCACTGCATGTCCACAGCCAGCGCGAGTTCCTCGATTGGCTGCGTAGCGCCGGCTTCAGCGTCAACCCTAACGTTGCCCGTTGCGCCACACCCGCCGAGGTTCACGAGTTCTGTGCCCAGGCGCTTGAGCACCGCGGTGACCTGGACTACGACATCGACGGCGTGGTCGTAAAGGTCGACAGCTTCCAGCAGCAGCTCGACCTGGGCTTTACTGCCCGCGCGCCGCGCTGGGCCATTGCCTTTAAGTTTCCGCCCGAGGAAAAGCAGACCATCCTGCGCGAAATCCGCATCCAGGTGGGCCGCACCGGTGTGCTCACGCCAGTCGCCGAGTTCGACCCGGTGACGGTCGCCGGCTCCACCATCGCGCGCGCCACGCTGCACAACATTGACGAGATCCGTCGCAAAAACGTGCGCGAGGGCGACACTATCATCGTGCACAAGGCGGGCGACGTGATCCCCGAGGTCGTGGGCCCGGTGCTCGATAAACGCCCGGCCGATTCGGTCGACTGGTACATGCCCGAGGTCTGTCCCGTGTGCGGAAGTCCCGTGGTCCACGAGGACGGCGAGGTGGCTTACCGCTGCGTCTCCATCGACTGTCCCGCGCAGCTCAAGGAGCGCCTGCTCCACTGGGTGAGCCGCGGCTGCATGGACGTCGACGGCCTAGGCGACGAGATTGTCGACAAGATGATCGCCGCCGGGCTGATTCACGACGTCGCAGACTTCTACCAGCTCACGGTCGACGATATCGCCGGCCTGGACACGGGGCGCACCTATGCCAGCTCCAACAGCAAAAAGGGCGTCAAGAAGGGCGATCCCATTCCGGTAGGCCTCAAGACGGCCGAGAAAATCATCGCCGAGCTCAACAAGTCCAAGAGCCAGCCGCTCGGTCGCGTGCTGTTTGCCCTGGGCATCCGCCACGTGGGCAAGAGCGTGGGCGAGGTCATCGCCGAGCGATTCCTGTCGATTGACAAGCTCATCTTGGCGAGCGAAGAGGACATCGCCGAGTGCGAGGGCATCGGTCCCAAGATTGCGGCGAGCGTCAAGCAGTTCCTGGCCGTGCCCGAGAACCTTGCCGTGCTGGAGCGCCTGCGCCAGACGGGCCTGTCGCTCGAGGTCGACTTGGGCGCCGCACACGCGCAAGCCGCAGCCGACGCTGGCGTGGCAGGCGAGCTCGCCGACGCACAGCCGCTTGCGGGTCTGACCTTCGTGCTCACCGGCACCCTCGTCAACCGCACGCGTGACGAGGCGGGCGCGGCGCTCAAGGTGCTCGGCGCCAAGGTTTCGGGCAGTGTGTCAAAGAAGACGAGCTATCTGGTCGCCGGCCCCAAGGCGGGCTCCAAGCTCACCAAAGCCGAGCAGCTGGGTGTACCCGTGCTGGACGAGGACGCACTCGAGCAGATCCTGGCGACTGGTCAGGTGCCCCAGGCTTAGCGCGTTGATAGCCAAATTGAAGAACCGCCCGGAAAGCATGATGCCTTTCGGGCGGTTCTTATTTGGACGGGGCAACCGGCACCGTAATCTGCGTCACGTGGGTCGCGGGGTCGTCGCCGATGATGTCGTCGATCAGGGCGATTCCGCGTCGCCCCGCTACGCTGCCAACTTGTCAAAAGCCCCGCGCCGGTTGAGCACGGTAAACGCGACAACACAGATGACTGCCGACAGAATGGACCCGCACGGCGAGGCGATGCCCATGGGAAACAACGTTTCGGAATAGGCGTTCGACAGCAGCCACGCGCCCGGCACGCGAATGAGCGCCACGGCCAGCACGTTGTGCGCAAAGCCGATGTAGCTCTTGCCATACGCGGCGAAAAAGCCGCTAAAGCAAATGTGGATGCCGGCAAAAATCGCGTCGAAAATATAACTGTGCATATAGCCGGTGCCGGCGGCGACCACTGCGGGGTCCTTGGCAAAAAAGCCGATAAACGCCGGCGCCACTAGCCACATCAGCACCGTGATCAGGCAGCCGTACACCACCGAGATGGTCATGGCATCCTTGAGCACCTGACGTGCGCGGTCGCCCTTGCCCGCGCCGGCGTTTTGCGCCGTGAGTGCGCTGACGGTGGCGCCCATGGAACTCGGCACAATGAACAAAAAGCTGATCATCTTTTCGACCAGGCCCACGGCGGCGGCGTCGACGAGCCCTCGGTGGTTGGCGATGACGGTGATAAACATAAACGCCACCTGGATGCAGCCGTCCTGCACGGCCACGGGCACGCCGATCTTAAGAATGCTGCCGAGCACCTCGGGCTGGGGGCGCAGGTCGCTGCGCTTAACGTGGATGTTCGTGCGGCGGCTCTTGAGCCACACGAGCGCGAGGGCAACGCTGGCCGTCTGTGCGGTCACCGTGCCGAGTGCCGCGCCCACGGGGCCGAGCCCCATGTGCCCGATAAATAGAAAGTCGAGTGCGATGTTGATGATGCATGCCACGCCGATCACGTACATGGGCGAGCGCGAATCGCCCAAGCCGCGAAAAATGGCCGAGAGGATGTTGTATGCGGCGATAAACGGAATGCCGACAAAGCAGATGCGCAGGTAGGCAGCGGTTCCTTCGACCGCCTCGGCCGGCGTGCCAATGAGCGCCACGATCTGTGGGCACAGTGCGAGCAGGACAGCGGCCAGCACCACCGAGACACCCATAAAGAGCGTAATGGTGTTGCCGATGGCGGTCTCGGCGCGATCGAAGCGGCGCGAGCCCACGGCGTGACCGACGATGACCGTCGTTCCCATGGCCAGGCCCACGAGCGTCACGGTAATGATATAGAGCGTCTGCGCGCCATTGCCCACGGCGGTGATGCCGGCGGTGCCGCTAAACTGCCCCATCATGTACAGGTCGGCCATACCGTAGAGCATCTGCAAAAAGTACGAGAGCATATAGGGCAGGGCAAAGACCGCGATGGTCTTAAGGACATTGCCGCGTGTGAGGTCGTGTTCCATGGGCGAGGCACTTTCTGGCTTGGTTCGTTTAGCTACCAGTGTAGTGAAAACCCTACAACGATTGTAGAGTCAAGGTTTATGTTGGCAGTGGGGCGAAATAAGTCGCGCGCACCATTATTCCGAGTGAATATGGACACACGTCACGAGAACTCGCCGCCGGCGCTAACCTTGCAGAAAACGATTTCGGAATACTTGACACCATTATTCGGCGCGCAATAATACGTGCGTTTGCGAACAACGTTTGATGGGGGTTGAACCTGCGTGCGCAATCTCAAAATACTGTTTTCCTATCTAGGGGCATACCGTCGCGATGCCATCCTCGGCGTGTTCTTTGTGTCGGTCGAGACGGTGCTCGAGCTGTTTATCCCGGTCATCATGGCCAACATCATCGATGTGGGCGTGCCTGCGGGTGATATCAACTACATGCTGCTGCAGGGCGCGTACATGTTGGTGTGCGCTGCGCTTTCGCTGGTACTGGGCTTGGGTTATGCCCGCACGTCCGCCCGCGTTGCCTCGGGCCTAGGCGCTAACCTGCGCGAGGCCGAGTACAAAAAGATTCAGACGCTCGCTTTTGGTAACCTGGACAACTACGACGCCAGCTCGCTCGTCACCCGCATGACCACGGACATCACCGTTATCCAAAATGCTGTGGGCAACGGCTTTCGCCCTATGGTGCGCGGCCCGGTGACGCTTATCGTCGGCCTTATCTACGCGCTGATGCTGTCGCGCCCGCTCGCCACCGTCTTTGCGATCATCTTGCCCGTGCTGGCAATCGTGCTGGGCGTCATCACCTATCGCGTGAGCCCGCTCTACCGCCAACTCCAGACCTCGATGGACCACCTCAACGGCGTGGTACAGGAAGACCTCACCGCCGTGCGTGCCGTCAAGGCCTACGTTCGTACCGAGCACGAGGAGGCCAAGTTCGACACCGTCAATACCGAGCTCGCGCGCACTGCGACAAAGACCTTTGGCAGCGCGGTGCTCAACCTGCCGGTGTTTCAGCTGTCGATGTACGTGGCTGCGCTCTCCATCCTGTGGATTGGCGGCCGCATGATTCTCGCCGGCAAGCTGGGCGTGGGCTCGCTCACAGGCTTTATGAGCTACGTGCTGCTGATCATGAATTCGCTCATGATGATTTCCAACGTGTTTTTGCTGCTCACGCGCGCTCTTACGAGTGTGGGCCGTATCGCCGAGGTGCTCGATGAGGAGCCCTTTATCGCCAACCCCGCGGGAGACCTCGCGATTGCGGCGCCAGCGGACGGCAGTATCGAGTTTCGCGACGTTTCCTTTAAATACCGCGCGGATGCAGCCGAGGATGTGCTCGAGCATATCGACCTTCGCATCGAGAGCGGCTCGACGGTGGGCATCCTCGGCGGCACGGGCTCGGGCAAGAGCTCACTTGTGCAGCTGATTGCGCGCCTGTACGACGCTACCGAAGGCGCCGTGCTTGTGGGCGGACACGACGTGCGCGACTACGACCTCGCCGCCTTGCGCGACGCTGTGGGCATTGTGCTGCAAAAGAATGTGCTGTTTACGGGTACCGTGCGCGAGAACCTGCAGTGGGGCAATCCGCAGGCGTCGGACGATGAGCTCCTCGCGGCTTGCCGCGCGGCGTGCGTGGACGAGTTCCTTGATCGCATCGGCGGGCTGGACGGCGAGTTGGGCCAAGGCGGCGCCGGTGTCTCGGGTGGCCAGAAGCAACGCCTGTGCATCGCGCGCACGCTGCTCAAGCATCCGCGCGTGCTCATTTTTGATGACTCCACCAGCGCGGTCGATATGGCGACCGACGCTAAGATTCGCGAGCACATCGCCCGGATTTCCGATACGACCGTGCTCATCATCGCCCAGCGCATCGCGAGTGTCATGGATGCCGATCGCATTGTGGTGCTGGACGACGGTCGTGTCCACGGCGTGGGCACGCACGAGGAACTGCTGGCGGGCGACAACATATACCAGGAGATTTACGCCTCGCAGATGGAGTTTGCGGGGAACGCGGACGCCGGCGATGGCAACGACGATGGTTGCGCGAATGATCCGTTTTCCTCCGTCGCATGCGGATCACCCTTGGAAGGGGGTGAGCGCCGTGCCTAAGACCGCAGCCCAAGCACGCCCGGCCGACCTCAAGCGCACTGTGCGCCGCTTGCTCTCCTACATGGGGCATGCCAAGTTCTCGCTGCTTGCGGTGGGCGTGCTCGCCTCCGTCGCCGCCATTGCGAGCCTCGTCGGCACCTACATGGTGCGTCCCATCGTTAACGGTTTGGCCACGGGCGGGGAGGAACTGCTTGCCAAGCAGGTTATCCTGACGGCGATCATCTACGCCGCGGGCGTGCTCTCGGCCCTGGGCTACTCACAGATCATGGTGCGCGCGGCCCAACGCGTGGTGTCCGATATTCGCCGCGACCTGTTCGCGCACATCCAGACGCTGCCGCTCAGTTATTTTGACAGCACGCGCTCGGGCGACATCATGAGTTTTTTCACCAACGACGTCGACACCGTCTCCGAGGCGCTCAACAACAGCTTTGCCAACGTGATTCAGGCCGCCATTCAGGTTGTGGGCACCACGGCCATGCTCATCATCCTTAACTGGCAGCTCACGATTATCACGCTCGTGTGCGATGCGGCCATTGTGCTGTATGCGCGCTACTCGGGCGCGCGCTCTAAGCGTTTCTTTGCCGCCCAGCAGGCATCGCTTGGCGACCTGGATGGATATATCGAAGAGATGGTCTCGGGCCAAAAGGTCATCAAGGTCTTTAACCGCGAGGCGGCGAATGTCGCCGGCTTCACCTGCCGCAACGACGAGCTTCGCCGCACCGGCACCGCCGCCGTGAGCTATGCCAACTCAATGGTGCCCATGACCGTGGTGATCGGCTACGTCAACTACGCCATCGTTGCCGTGGCGGGCGGCATGCTCTGCATCAAGGGACTTGCCGACGTGGGCGCGCTCGCGAGCTACCTGGTCTTTGTGCGCCAGGCGGCCATGCCCATCAACCAGTTTACGCAGCTGGGCAACTTCTTGCTCAACGCGCTGGCCGGTGCCGAGCGCCTGTTTGCCGCCATGGACCTTGAGCCCGAGGTGGACGAGGGCTGCGTGGAGCTGGTGCAGACGGGCGACGCCGCGTGGGCGTGGAAGATTCCCGAGGGCCAGGGCGTGGGCACGTACGGGCATTTGCATGATGTGGCAGCCGTTGATGAGTCGGGCCGCGCGGTGGCTGCCGACGGCACCGAGCTCACGTGCGGTTTGGTCCCGCTTGCCGGCGACGTGCGCTTCCATGCCGTGGATTTTTCCTACGTGCCGGGCGCCCGCGTGCTCACGGACCTCAACCTGTTTGCCAAGCCAGGGCAAAAGATTGCGTTTGTGGGCTCCACGGGCGCCGGCAAGACGACCATCACCAACCTCATCAACCGCTTCTACGAGGTCGATGACGGCGAGATCACGTACGACGGCATCGACGTCAAGCACATTGCCAAGGCCAGCCTGCGCGGGTCGCTCGGCATTGTGCTGCAGGACACGCACCTGTTTAGCGGCACCATTGCGCAGAACATCCGCTTTGGCAAGCTCGACGCGACCGACGAGGAAGTGCGCGCCGCTGCCGAGGCCGCCTGCGCCGACTCGTTTATCCGCCGCCTGCCGCGGGGCTACGACACACCGGTCACGGCCGACGGCGCCAACCTGTCGCAGGGTCAGCGTCAGCTGCTCGCCATCGCGCGCGTGGCCGTCGCCGATCCGCCGGTGCTCATCCTGGACGAGGCCACGAGTTCCATCGACACGCGTACCGAAAAGCTCATCGAGCGCGGTATGGACCGCATCATGCGCGGTCGCACCACGTTTATGATCGCGCACCGCCTGTCCACTGTCCGCGACGCCGACGCCATCATGGTCCTCGAACACGGCCGCATCATCGAGCGCGGCACGCACGAAGAGCTGCTCGCCCAGCACGGCGAGTACTGGCAGCTGGCGCATGGCTTAAAAGAGTTGGATTAACCCGTTCGAGCACGATGCTTTGATCCCTCCGTGCCCCTCACCTCGCCTCAAACCACCACAACATTCGACGTTTTTTGCCAAAATCGGGAAAAGCATCGAATGTTGTGATGGTTTTTCTGCCACTCGACCGGGTGGAACCGCTTTCTTGCGCATGAGGGTGTGCGGACCCGTGGGCAGGGGAATAAGGTTGGTTATCCGACTCCATTGGAGGGCTCATGGACCTGCCGATCGTCCTGTCCCATAAGACTGCCTGGCTGTACCACAACGTGGCACGTCCGTCCGAGCCGCTCTCGAGAGCAAGCAGTCTATACGATGAGGACTCGCTTGCTAACGAGGCGGAGCCGATTGCGAGCCTGCCCAAATTGGGACTCGATGCCAAGGGGCTGAGGGCTTCAACGGCAGTTGGGATCGTTGCCGACTATCTGGTTTCGCTTGGTATTCCACGAGAAGAGCTCGATCATATCGACACGCTCGTCAACTTCGATTTTGAGCGCTCGACGCCGGCTGGATTTAGGTGTCACGTGTTTGGGGCGCCGGTACCTCCAGGCCATCTTATCGAAGTGGCAGAGGGCCTTCTGGTGGTTGATGAGGTCATGTGCTTTGTCCAGGCGGGTTCGTGGATGAGCGAACCCGAGCAGCTGGAATATGGCTACGAAATCTGCGCCCGATACCATTTGAATCACCTGTCGACAGGCGATTATATCGAGATGGGGCAGAGGCATACCGTTGCCGATTTGAATGCTTATTGCAATGAGAACCGATCTCGTCAGGGGGCTATACGCGCGGCCGCCGTGCTCAAGCGCGTGCACGATGGCGCGCGGTCGCCCATGGAGACGGCCACCGCAATCATGATCGTAGCAAAACGTTCCCAGGGCGGGCTGGGATACGCCAAGATCGAGCTCAACCATCGGGTCAATGTTCCCAGCGAGTTCAAATATCTCGCGAAGGCCGGGTATTTCGAAATCGACGTATATGCGCCTGCGAGCGGTACGGGGATTGAATACAACGGCTCGGACCATCTTGATAAACAGCGCAGCGCGTCGGATGCGGAGCGTATGACCGTGCTGAGCGCGCTGGGCTTTAGGATGATCGTCCTCACCGGGACTCAGTTTGCCCATCAGCTGCAATTGCATCGGGCGATGAACGCCATCGCGCTCGCTATGGGCCTTAAGTGCGATCGAAGCGAAGCGTTTCAGAAACGTCAGAACGACCTGCGAGAATTCGTGATTCGGCACTGGGACGGCGGCCTCTAGGGGCGTTCCGGCCCTTCTACGGGGTGCCGTGGGCAGACAAACCATCACAACATTCAACGTTTTTTGCCAAAAACGGGAAAAGCATCGAATGTTGTGATGGTCTGTGCTGAGGATGGGCTTGGGAAGCCGGTCTTGCTCGAAGCGACCTGTCCTGTCGTACGGGTGTCGGCGTGATTCTCTCGTGGGGTATTATGTTTTCCGAAGAATAAAACGCCGCGTGAGGGGAGGGCTGCGTGGACGGGCACGTGCAACATGACGGCTTTGGCCGCGATATCAACTACCTGCGCATTGCCGTTACCGACAAGTGCAATTTCCGCTGCATTTACTGCATGCCGGCCGATGGCGTGGCGCCCCGTGCACACGACGAGCTGCTCAGCGCCGAGGAAATCGCCCGCTTTGTGCGCTTGGTAGCGGGGGAGGGCATTCGCCGCGTACGCCTGACGGGCGGCGAGCCGCTGGTCAGTCGCCGTATCATCCCGCTCATTCGCGACATCCGCGCGATTCCGCAGATCGAGGACATCTCGCTCACCACCAACGGTGCCCTGCTGCCCAAGCTGGCGCCGCAGCTCAAAGATGCCGGGCTTAACCGCGTCAATATCTCGCTCGACACGCTCGACCCTACGCTCTTTGGAAAGATCACGCGCCTGGGCCGGCTCGAGCAGACCATGGTTGGCATCGACGCGGCACTGGCCTGGGGCTTTGAGCCCGTTAAGGTCAACTGCGTTGTGGTGCGCCGGCTCAACCAGGATGTGGCGGCCCTTGCGCGCCTGACCGTCGACCGCCCTATCCACCTGCGCTTTATCGAATATATGCCCATCGGCGACGAACACACGAGCTCACATTGCGCTGTGGACCCGCATGCGCCCGCGCTCAATCCCGAGCTGTGGGACACGAGCGACACCGTGCCGAGCGACGAGCTGCGGGCGCGCATCAATGCCGGGGCCGCCGCGGCGGGCCTGGGCGAGCTCGAGCCGCTCGACATCAACGACGCTCCTGCCGGCGCGGGCCCTGCGCGCTATTGGCACTTTCCGGGTGCGGCGGGAACGGTCGGCTTCATTAGCGCCATGTCCAATCATTTTTGTGCGAATTGCAACCGTCTGCGCCTGACGGCCGATGGCAACGTGCGCCCGTGCTTGTTTAGCGATGCCGAGTATTCGGTGCGTGAGGCGCTGCGCCGTGGTGATGATATGCAGGTACTTTCGATTTGGCGCGATGCCGTGGCCCACAAACCGCAGGAACACGCGATAATTGAGGGCACGCAACGATTTATGTCCCAAATCGGAGGATGATCATATGGCCAAGAGCAGGTACGCCGATGCCACCAAGGCCGCTCGCAGGGCCGCGATGTCTGCCCACAAAGCCACGGCTGCGGCCAGCGATGCCGTTGCAGGCGCGCAGCCGACTGCCAGTGCTGCCACCGAGCCCGCCCGCGACGCCCGTCGCGACGAGCTGACGCACGTGGACGCCAAGGGCGAGGTGCGCATGGTCGACGTGTCCGGCAAGGCCGAGACTCATCGCATCGCCATCGCCGAGGGCACCATCCTCATGCACCCCGAGACACAGGCCATGGTGCTGCAAGACCGCGCCAAAAAGGGCGACGTGCTTGCCTGCGCGCGCGTGGCAGGCATCATGGCCATCAAACGCACGAGCGACATCATTCCCATGTGCCATCCGTTGCTCATTACCAAGAGCAAGTGCGACATTGCGCCCATCGCTCCGGCGGGGACGCCGACCGAGGACGTGCCCGAGGGCTGGGCGCCGGCGCGCACAGACGGGCAGGTTGGCTTTCACGTACTGGTTACGGCCGGCGTGACGGGCAAGACGGGTATTGAGATGGAGGCGTTGACCGGCGCGAGTGCCGCGTGTCTGACCATCTATGACATGTGCAAGGCCGTCGATCGCGGCATGGAGATCGTCGACGTGCGCCTGCTGCACAAGGAGGGCGGCCGCTCGGGCGTGTGGGATCGCGCAGAGCGTCAGGCCGCTGCTGTTGAGGCCGTGGCCGCTGACGGTGCCGCGCCCGCGAGCGCACCCGTCGCCGTCGCACCCGCAGCTCCGACACGGGCCGTCCCCGCGATCGCGTTTATCGGCTACCAGAACTCGGGAAAGACCACGCTCGTCGAGAAGGTCATTGCCGAGCTCACCCGCCGCGGTCTGCGCGTGGGCTCGCTCAAGCATCATGGGCATCACGGCTTTGATATCGATGTGCCCGCCAAGGACACCTGGCGCCATCACCAGGCCGGATCCAAGCACGTGGGCCTCATCTGCGCCACGCGCTGGGCGGAGTACGCCGACACACGCGAGGAGGACGAGATGCCCGCGCGCGAGCTGCTGTCGCGCTACAACGATGTCGACGTGGTGATCATCGAGGGCTACAAGACCGAGGGCTTCGACAACATCGTGGTCGCGCGCTCCGGTGTCGACCGTCTGCGCGGCAAGAGCTCGCTCGACCTGGTCGACGGTCACACGCTGGCCCTTGCCTGCAACGAGGCCCTGGCGCGTCAGGCCTTCGACGCCGGCTTTGCGACCCGAGCCATCAACATCAACGACGCCCGAGCCATCTGCGATCTCATCCAAGACCATCTTTAAGGCTTGGAACCGGCTCGCTGCGCTGCCATGGCAGGTTTTATCTGGGCAAACGTCATTTCCACCACAAAGGGGCCAAGCACCTTTGTGGTGGATTTTGCTTTAGTAGATGTGTGGGACATGCCTTACAATCTACCAAGTAGTTCATGACGGGCGAAAAACGGAGAGAAGGGGCTAGATGCGTCCTTAATGTTTCATGCGGATAGATTGATTTGACAGACGGTGGCGAATGCCCGCCGTCCGCATTCGTATGAAACAAGGAGTCTCCATGCTCGCCTCTCTTTTCTCAAAGCCTCAACCTTCGCTGTCCGTGCAGGCCAAACGCCTGGTGGCGATGCGCTTTCTCATCTACACCGGTTTTCAGACCAGCTACTTTATCGGCGTTATCGGAACGCTCACCTATGCAGACGGTGCCTCGGTCGTGGCGACATCGCTGGCCGTCCTTTTTATGAACGTATTCGTGATCTTGGGATCCTTTGCGGGTGGAGCGGCGCTCGACGCTTGGGGCCCGCGCCGTCATTTCTTGCTGAGCATCGTGGGCACGCTGGCAACCGGCGCGGCAATCATCGCCTTTGGCAGCGCGACCGGCATCGTCCTGCTCGGCGCGGTGCTGCTGGGCTTCGTGATGGGGTTCGCCCAGCCCATCGCCACATCCTATCCAGCCTACCTCACCGACGACCCCGCCGAGCTCAAAGACATCAACTCCGCCATCGCCATGTTTTCAAACGTGAGTATCATCGTTGGCCCCACACTGGGCGGCTTTGTCGCGGCGGCTGCGTCGTCGCGCGCGGTGTTCGTGCTTATGATGCTCTTTACCGCGTTGGCGCTCATTGCCGGCTGGGGCTTTAGACCGCAAGCAGGTCGCGTCGCCGCGCGCGAAAGTACTCCCGCGGACAGCGGTACAACGGCAATCACTGCCAGCCAAAGCTCCAACCCCAGCACGTTCGCCCGCGTCACCTTCGCGACAAGCATCAAGACAGTCTTCACCAACAGTATCCTCGCCTTGCTGTTCTGCATTATTTTCCTTTCAAACTTTGGCTACGGCGCCTTCGATCCGCTGGAGTCGTTCTTCTACCGTGATATTCTGCATGTCGGTGTCGAGTGGATGGGCTGGCTCTCGTCGGCCAGCGGTGTGGGCGCGGTGCTGGGCGCCGTGGTCGCGCTCCGCTTGCCGCCGCACCTGGTCAACCTTAAAACGCTGCTCGTGGCGCTCATGTCCGTGGGTCTGGGAAGTTTGCTCTATGTGGGAACACCGTACGTGGGCGTGGCCCTTGTCGGCCAGATTGTACTGGGCATAGCTTGGGGCGTCGTCAACCCGCTCCACAACACCATCGTGCAAACGACGGCTCCGCTCGAGCAGCTTGGCCGCGTCAACTCGGTCATGGGCTTTGGCAACATGTTCGCCGGCGTGGCGCCACTGGCGATTGCCCCGTGGCTGGCGGCGACATTTGGCGTGCAGCAGACGCTCGTTGGTGCGGGCATGGTCGTGACGGCAGTTCCCGCGGCGCTGCTGCTGTTTGGACGCCGGCATTTGGATCGTGCCGCAAAGCAGTAAAAACCATCACAACATTCGTTGAAAATCGCGATTTTGCCGAAAAACGTCAAATGTTGTGATGGTTTGCGCCCCGGGCCAGGCCACCCCGCGGGTTTGGCCACCACAAAGGGGCCAGGCGCCTTTGTGGTGGTTTTGCGCCCAAGCACCCCGTGCGCGCCTTGGTATACCATGTACGCCGTTCACGAATACACCCCGCATCGCCGCACAACCCAGAAAGGCTCCCATGGACACCACCTTCAGCCACATCAAAGCCGTGTTCTGCGATATCGACGGCACGCTGCTCACGAGTCAGCACACGGTGTCCCCGCGCACCGTGGCGGCGATCCGCGCCCTGCGCGAGCGCGGCGTGCTGTTTGGCCTGTGCACTGGGCGCGACGCCCACGCGACCGAGGCCATGTACGAGCTCTGGGGCATCGAAGGCCTGGTAGACGTGATGGTGGGCTGCGGTGGCGCCGAGGTCATCGACCGCGCGCACGACATCAACGAGCTGAGCTATCCGCTGCCGGGCGAGACCATCGCGCGCATCTGCAAGCACATGGCAGACCTTCCGGCAACACCCGTCTGCCCCCGAGACGGCGTGTTCTACGTGCCTGAGAGCAACGCGTGCGTCGAGCACCTGTCGCGCGTCGACGGTGTGCCCTACCAGGTGGTCGATTTTGCCGAGTTTTTGCGCGAGCCGCAGCCCAAGGTGATGTTTACCATGGCGCCCGAGGTGATGCCGCAGGTGATTGAGCGGGCGTCGACGTTTGCCGATGACACTGTTAAGGCGGCGGCTCTGCAAACCACGCAGCGGCTCTACGAGTTCATGGATCCGCGCGTGTCCAAGACGCGCGGCCTTGTGCGCGTGGCGGAGCTCAACGACATGGAGCTCCAGGACATCTGCGTGTTTGGCGATGCGGACAACGACACCTGCATGGTGGCCGACGCCGGCGTGGGCGTGGCTATGGCAAACGGCAGCGACGCCACCCGTGCCGCCGCCGACTTTGTAACCGCGAGTAACGACAAAGACGGCATCGCGATCTTTATCGAGGAACATCTGCTGTAGCGCCGGGGGAGAACCACCACGAAGGGACAGGCGCCTTTGCGGTGGCCTCAGGCGATTTGGGCGAATTGATACCTAAAATCTGCGCGAAAATTCAGATATGGTTGTCTGAACATTACGCTTCTAACTACCGATGAAATAAAGATATTCCCATCAATTTGGTAGTCTATTCCTCCCGGTTAATGACCTACCGTTCACGGTCGATTTTCGACCGTTCGCAGGATGCATGCTCTTGAGCAAAATGTTGTGCAAATAAATAAAATGCTATTAAAAAATGATAACTAGCTTAATTACCAGTAGAAATAGATATTTCATAGCGAATAAACGAAGGTAAATCCGAGCAAATGTCAAGAGAATTGAGAATTCGCTACAAAACTATCGGTATTTTTGCTTAGATGTTCAAACAATCGTTACAATATGTACTACAAGCGTGCGCAATTACAGATTGCGCAGATACGTTTGATAGTGAAAGAGCAAGATCGCGGTCTCTTGGGGAGGAGACATCGATGAAAGCGAATTCAGAAAAAACTAAGCAGAGTAAAAAAGCGACGCGCCGTGTACTGGCAGGCGTTTTGTGCGGAGCCTCCGTGTTGAGCCTGGTACTGTCACTCGTCATGCCTCCGATCTCGCAGGCCATTGCCAACGATGCCCAGACGGTTTCTACCAAGGCGACCGTTGCAGACGCGGGCGCTTTGGGCGAGGACGCCGGTACAGACGAGAACGTTTTGGGCGAGGAGGCCGGTGCAGGCAATTCCACGGGCAAAGACGCCGAAAACCAGAATAGTGACGAGACCGAGGGCGACGAGCCTGGCGACGATGCCCAGCTTGAGGGACAGTCCGAGGAAGAGCAGCAGAACGAGGGCACAACGACTTCGGATGGTGAAACCGTTGCTGCGGTTGCGGAAAACGAGCAGGCTGAAACGGCATCCGATGAGATGATAGATAACGCGGATAAGCTGAAAACTGAGCTGGAGAAAGCGAAAGGCACTGCCAACTTTCAGCTTACGAAAGATATTGATACCAAAACGACAATTCAGCTCGGCCAATACGGTAGCAATATCACGCTGAATCTAAACGGCCACAAGATTAAGCATGAGAGTGCCAGTCAGCCTTTGTTCAATATCACCGGTGACGCGACACTTACAATTAAGGATACAGTTAACGATTCTGATCCTGAGAAAACGAGTGAAATAGTCGACGACGGCGAGCTGCTAGATGATCAGGGCCAGGATTTAAATCGCGACAATTATGGTAGAAAAGCAAAGTTGGTTTACGACGCCGATGGCATTCCGTCTAGCCTTACCTACTACGTGACCGAATCGTCCCCGAGTGAAAAAGACACAACCAAGACAACCGAGATGCTTTTCAAACATAGCGTCGAGATTAAAGGTGCCATCGTGGCGTGTGGTGGCAATGAATACCTGAAGCTCATTAATCTCTACACAACTGGCAGCAAGGGTGGTACGTTCAAGCTCGAGAGTGGCGTGATTACGCAACAGGAAAATACGCAACAGAAACAATGCAGGGTCGACAGTTTGGTTTATGCCGAGAACGGCTCTACCGTCAACATGAGCGGCGGCTATGTGTGTGGTGCTTTCGGCTCGCGTGCGGGCGGCGGAATTGAAATATGCAACAATTCGAGCCTCAACGTTTCCGGTGGCGTAATTGCCGGCAACAGCGCTTATAGTGGCGGTGGTGTGTATGCCAAGGCTTCCACGGTCACCATAACTAATGGCGTAATCTCCGGCAACAGCACGCTTGATTCTGTTGGCTTTGGTGGCGGCATTATGGCCGAATATGGCGGCAGCGTTACTGTTTTCGGCGGTTACATTACGAACAATCGCTATGCCAAATTCTGCGGTAAAGATGGCGATGGTTGTCATGGCGGCGCTGGGCTTGCCGCCATAATGGGCGCCGATGTCGCCATTTATGGCGGCCAGATTACTGGCAACTATTCCGATGAAGCTGGCGGCGGCGTTTACGTTACCAATATTGGTCAACAAGATATGGCATGGCTCAAAGTTACGGGAGGAATTATTGCCTCTAACGTGAGCTACCGATCTGAAGGTGCCGGCATCCGAGTGGGCCAGAAGGTTGACGCGTTTATTAACGGCCCTAAAGAAAGTAACGGCACTAAAAAAAAGTATAGTCTACATCACAAACAATCACTGCATGTCTCGCTTTGACTGGGGTGGCGGCGGCATCTTTGTTCAGGGTGATTCGAACAACGCGGTTAACGCAGGCAGGCTGTTTGTATACAACTCGTATATAAGCAGCAATACCGCTGGCGGCTATGGTGGCGGCGTTGCGGTCTGCCCATCGGGTAAGACCTTGGTAACGAACACTGAAGGCACGGCAATCTTTGGCAATAAGTCTGCCGATAATGAGTTTCTTGGCGAAAATCATCCTAATCCTGCTTACAAGCAAGAGGGCAATTCCGGCAATGACAAAGCGCCCCATCTTTCTAAAGGCGGCGACGGTAAGAATCAAGACTATACCGCCTATTTGAAACCGGTTTTTCGTGACAATGGTCATGCCGATTTCTTCCTCGCAGCGCATGATCACAATACGCCGATCGCAGTTGTGACTGGTGAGATGCTTGGTGGTGGAGACGCCCGGTACTCGGGAAGCATCGAACTTGAAAAAGCTATCAACATCCCCGCCAACGGTGCTGTTGGGGTAAAAAATAGCATCGGTCTGACCTCGGGTGTTATGTCGGGTGTTATGGCCAAGGATGAGGCGGCGATTAATGCGCGGAATCAAGCGCAGAATGAAGCGACAACTTTCATCACGGGCAACTATTCCTGGGACCATGGCGGCGGCATCATGTCGAATGGCGACTTGTACCTAGGCGAGCCTGCGGATGCGTACGCCTACCCGAGCCTTAAGCTGAAGGCGACCAAGGAGTTGGCCGGCCGAGACCTCAAAGATGGGGAGTTCACCTTTTCGGTTTATCGCAAGAACTCGGGTACTGCGAAGGCGCCTTCTTGGGACGATAATGGTAATTTCATCAATGGTGGCTGCGAGTTTGTCAAATCTGCCCAGAATACCGCTGGCAACATCGCCTTTGACCTTAGCGAGAAGCTTAGCGAGCTTCTTAACAACGAACAGCTTCGCGA
>OIXA01001774.1_pt1 | contig 26345 bp, 24 predicted proteins | sample 1587721 | NCBI WGS metagenome assembly OIXA01 (sample SAMEA3888900, study PRJEB22519) | human gut metagenome | biome: human gut; feature: human-associated habitat; material: faeces | place: Denmark | collected 2013
GCGCTTGAATGGCATTCAAGAGGTCAGCGGTTCGATCCCGCTTATCTCCACCAAACGGGTGCGCTGAGTATTCTTAATAAAGACTTGCTTTGAAAAAAGCGAGTTTTTTGTTTTATGCCCACTTCTCTTTTGAAGCGGGCTTTTCTTATGCGGCGATTGCCGAAATGTCCAGCCCAGCGCTGAACTGCTCAAAGTCAATTCGGACAAACTATCTCAATGGTTATTCGTTATAGTAATAGATGTCCGTTTTTGAAGTAACAAGAACGGAGCGCCTATTCATTTTAAGGGCAGCAAGAAAGGCATTATAAATATCGCCGACACACATTGATAGACTGCCAATAGAAAACGCAAACAAAATAGAGCTTATTATGACATTCATGCCGGGAAAGCATATCCATATAATAAAAGGAATAACGCCTAACATAATCGTTGGCATTAAGGCAACCAGAAGATAGCGGTTTTTCTTCAAACCGCACGCCGGCACACAACCAATCCCAGAAGAAGTAAGATAAACAAAAACTGTAGTGTCTCTGGGACAGCATAATGCGTGTATCAATTCATGCACAACAAGAAAAACGATCGACAATCCTACACCAATGAAAAATGCAATTTTATTAAAGGCAATACCTACGACATACGGCCTTCGGATCACTATTCCGGCATAAGCAATCGCTAAGATCGGTACAACCAAAAGATATGCAAGCCATGTGAATTTTTCACTTGAAAGCATTTTGGCACTATCCGGTATATTATCGGGAATGAAAAGGTTATCCGTGGTCATTTTGCCTTTCCAGATCAACTTCATGTTTCTGCACCCCATTTTTCACAGAACATAATCATCCCTTCCCTTCTTCCTCAACATCATCCAGTTTCTCCCGCTGATGTTTATATACTCGTCGCAAAATTTCAAGCATCAGAAAACAGACTACATAGGCAGAAAGAACCGCAATAACAATCTGCACGGAGCTTTCTGAAATGGATTTATCCAATATAACAATGGAGTGTATTGTCCAAAATACTCCAAGAATCAGTGCAGGAATAATACTTGTAGCTAAATTGCTCTTTATTGTTGGCTGTATATTTCTTGTCCATAACCCATTTTTAAGGGATGCCGCAGCAATATAGATGCTTGCAGCCACCAAAACAACAATCTCGCCCGCAATTTCTTTCAGGGTCATGCCAATCAATGCTTGAACAAAAATCGCGGCAAACAAAATCCAAAAGACCAGCCAAAATCCTTTCTCTTGGATTTTTAACAGCCTGCTTTCCTGCATTTCATCGAGTTGTTTATTAGATTTCATTTCACTCCTCCTCGCCAAATAAGTCGTCAAGCGACTTCCCCAAAACTTTGCAAATAGCCCTGCACAACTTGATCGTTGGGTTATAATCGCCTTGTTCTATGGCGTTCATCGTTTGACGAGAGATGCCAACGGCCTCAGCAAGAGCTTTTTGCGTCATATCAAGTTCAGCTCTTGCAACTTTTATCCTAATGTTTCGAGCGATGGGAACCGCCTCCTCGCAGAAATATTATCATATATATGAATAAGAGTCAATTATATGTGACACTTCGAGAGATGGTATTTAGTGAATATGCGCTTTGAGGACAACTTGTCCCAAAGTCTCCGTGTCTGGCTCGGTGAAATAAAATATGAGTCAGAGTGAAATTTACCGCCGTTCGAATGCTATCCTCCGATTTGACCCGGTTTAGGGGGAGTAAACCGCACTAACCGGGAGAGCGCTTGAATGGCATTCAAGAGGTCAGCGGTTCGATCCCGCTTATCTCCACCAAATGTGCGCTGAGGCACAAGAAAAAACCTTGAAATCGTATGATTTCAAGGTTTTTTCTTTTCCAAAAGTAGAAAAATCTCAGTATTTGCAAAAGGCACCTGTGCGCTTGATTTTGATGGAAATTTTGAAAATCAAGAGGTCAGGTATGATGAAGAAAATCAGGATGAATTGCACCGCCACATTGGACGAAACCTTTGCGGATTTTCTCCTTTCCCGCAGGGCAAAGGGGCTTGCGGAAAAGACGCTGGAAAGCTATTCCTCCCAGTGGAAAGCCGTGGCGCGGCACTTGGACACGGGAACGGACATTGCCGCCCTCCAAAAGGCAGATTTGGACGATATGATTGTTTCCATGCGGGAGGCGGGGCTTTCTCCAAATAGTATCAACAGCTACATGCGGGTTCTGAAATCCTTTTTCTCTTGGTGCAATGAGCAGGGGCTGACCCGTCTGAATGTCCCCCTGTACAAGGCCGAGGAAACCGTGAAGGAAACCTATTCGGATGCGGAGCTGACCGCACTGCTGAAAAAGCCCGACATTCGCAAAACGACCTTTGCGGAATATCGGGACTGGGTGATTATCAATTTTCTTTTGAACTGCGGGAGCCGCGCCGCGACGGTCAGGGCGATACAAATTCGGGACGTGGATTTGGACGGCGGCGTTGTGTTCTACCGCCACACGAAGAACAGAAAAGCGCAGGTCATTCCCCTTTGCAGCCCCATGATTGCCATTCTGCGGGAGTATGGGCGATACCGTGGCGGGGAGTCTACGGATTATCTCTTTTGCACAGAAACGGGTACACAACTGACGGAGAGCGGCTTGCGGCAATCTATCGCAAGGTACAACACGCAGCGCAGCTGCTGCCTATTTGCAATATAATTGTAAATCAACATCCATCCGATAATCGGGAAAAGGGCTTGCTTTTTCCGACGACGGTGGGTATAATATTACATTGTTTTAGCGGGTCATCCCGCCGTATTTTTGTAATGTGACAAGGAGTGTGAGACAATGACCGAGGAACGAAACACCGCCGCCCCTGAGACGGAGGAGAGCAGAAACTTTATTTTGAACCTAATCGACCAGGACATCGCAGAGGGTGGTCAGTTCCAGGGACAGACCGTCCACACCCGGTTTCCGCCGGAGCCCAACGGCTATCTGCACATCGGACACTGCAAGGCCCTGTGCATCGACTTCGGCACCGCCGAGAAGTTCGGCGGTCTCTGCAACCTCCGCATGGATGACACCAACCCCGCTAAGGAGGACACCGAGTACGTGGACGCCATCCAGCAGGATATCCATTGGCTGGGCTTTGACTGGGGCGACCGCTTTTTCTACGGCTCCGACTACTTCGAGAAGGACTACGAGTATGCCGTGGAGCTCATCAAGAAGGGGTTGGCCTACGTCTGCGAGCTGACGCCAGAGGAGTTCAAGGCCAACCGGGGCGACATCGGCATCCCCGCTACCTCCCCCTATCGGGATCGGCCCATCGAGGAAAATCTGCGGCTGTTCGAAAAGATGAAGAACGGTGAGGTGGAGGAGGGAAAGATGACCCTCCGGGCCAAGATCGATCTGGCCAGCGGCAATCTGAATCTCCGTGACCCCATCATCTACCGCATCCGCTTCATCAATCATCACCGGCAGGGTACCAAGTGGTGCATCTACCCCATGTACGACTTTGCCCACCCCATTCAGGATGCTCTGGAGGGCATCACCCACAGCCTGTGCTCACTGGAGTTCGAGTCCCACCGACCGCTGTATGACTGGGTGGTCAGCAATGTCTCCATCCCCTATTACAAGCCCCGGCAGATCGAGTTTGCCCGTCTGGGCATTGACCACACGGTGATGTCCAAGCGCAAGCTGCGTCAGCTGGTGGAGGAGAAGCTGGTCTCCGGCTGGGATGACCCCCGGATGCCCACCCTGTGCGGCCTGCGCCGCCGGGGTTACACCGCCCGCTCCATCCGCAATTTCTGCGAGCGCATCGGCGTGGCTAAGTCCCCCAACACCGTGGAGTACGGCTTTCTGGAGCATTGCCTGCGGGAGGATCTCAACGCCACGGCCCAGCGCACCATGGCGGTGCTGCACCCGGTGAAGCTCACGGTCACCAACTATCCGGAAGGACAGAGCGAGACCTTCACCGTGGAGAATAACCCCACCGATCCCACGCAGGGTACCCATGAGATCACCTTCGGCCGCCACCTGTGGATCGAGACGGAGGATTTTCTGGAGATGCCTATTCCCAAGTATAAGCGCCTGTACCCCGACGGCCCGGAGTGCCGTTTGAAGGGTGCCTACCTCATCCGCTGCACCGGCTGTGTCAAGGACGAGAACGGCCATGTGACGGAGGTGCTGTGCGAGTACGACCCCAACAGCCGGGGCGGCGACCCCGCCGACGGACGCAAGGTCAAGGGCGCTACCCTCCACTGGGTGGATGCCGACAACTGCCTGGATGCCGAGGTGCGGCTGTACGACAACCTGTTCTCCGATCCCCAGCCCGACGGCCCGGACAAGAATTTCCTAGACTGCCTGAATCCCGACTCCCTGATGGTGCTGCGGGGCTGCAAGGTGGAACGCAGCATGGCCGCTGTGGCAGAGGAGTTCGACCGCCGGGAGAACCGTACCGGCGTCAACGCACCCACCTTCCAGTTCATGCGGACCGGCTATTTCTGCATGGATAACCGGGACTGCACGGCGGAGCATCTGGTGTTCAACCGCAGCGTTTCTCTGAAGGACAGCTTCAAGAAGTAAAGAGGAACTGTCGGAAAACAAACGAAGGCCCGGAGGTCACAGACCTCCGGGCCTTTTGGCTAAAGCCCCTTGGGGGGTTATTTTTTCGGTTCAGCAGCCGCATCACCGTCATCACGGCACCGAACAACACACCGGCCACCGTCCAGATGACACAACTCCGCTCCGGCGGCACCTCCAGCGGCTCCTTCTCCAGAAAGGCGTACTCCTTTTCGCCGCAGGACAGGAACAGCGCCACGGCCACGGCCACCAGCAGAGCGCACAGTCCGGTTGAAGTGAGATAGCATGGAGCTGCCGGGGAGTGCAGCGGTGCAGCCGTAAAGGGGCAGATGACAAACAGCGAGGGCCAACGGCCCTCGCTGCTTGTTGCTGTTTACTTTTTCTTGCCGCTGTGGGAGGCCTTCATGCGCTTTTCGTGGTTGAGGATGGTCTTGCGGATACGGAGATTCTCCGGTGTGACCTCCAGCAGCTCGTCGTCGGCCAGAAACTCCAGACACTGCTCCAGACTCAGACGGCGGGGCGGCACCAGCCGCAGGGCATCGTCGGAGCCGGCGGCCCGCATATTGGTCATCTGCTTCTTCTTGCAGACGTTGACGGTGATGTCCTCCTGCTTGGGACTGACACCCACCACCATGCCCTCGTAGACCTTTACGCCGGGGCCGATGAACAGGGCGCCACGGTCCTGCGCATTGAACAGACCGTAGCTGACGGACTCGCCGGTCTCAAAGGCCACCAGAGAGCCGGTGTTGCGCCGGTTCAGGTCGCCCTTATAGGGGGCGTAGCTGTCGAACACGGAGGCCATGATGCCCTCGCCACGGGTATCCGTCAGGAACTCGTTGCGGTAACCGAACAGGCCGCGGGCGGGGATCAGAAACTCCAGCTTCATGCGGCTGCCCACGGGGGTCATCTCCAGCAGATCGCCCTTCCGGGCGCCCAGCTTCTCGATGACGGCACCCACGGACTCGCTGGGGACATCCACCACCAGCCGCTCGATGGGCTCGCACTTCTTGCCGTCGATGGTCTGGTACAGCACACGGGGGGGAGAGACCTGGAACTCATAGCCCTCCCGGCGCATGGTCTCAATGAGGATGGACAGACTCATTTCACCACGGCCCGCCACGTTGAAGGCGTCGGTGGCGCCATCCAGCTCCGTGACCCGCAGGGAGACATCCTTCAGGGTCTCACGGAACAGCCGCTCCCGCAGCTGGCGGGAGGTGACGAACTTGCCCTCACGCCCAGCATAGGGGGAGTCGTTGACGGAGAAGGTCATCTCCATGGTGGGAGCGGAGATCTTCACGAAGGGCAGAGGCTCCACACAGGAGGTGGCGCAGATGGTATCACCGATGGTGATATCGGGGATGCCGGACAGGGCGATGATGTTGCCGGCGGTGGCCTCGGTGATGGGCTTCTTGCCCAGTCCCTCGAACTCGTACATGGAGACGGCCTTGGCCTTCTTGGCGGGGGCGTCGGGGTCGTGGTAGTTGCAGACGGCGATCTCCTGATTCTGCTTCAGCACACCACGCTCGATGCGTCCAATGGCGATGCGCCCCACGAACTCGTTATAGTCGATGGAGGACACCAGCATCTGGAAGGGCTGATCCAGATCCGCCTCCGGGGCGGGGATGTAGCTGAGGATGGTGTCGAACAGGGGCTTGAGATCCGTGCCGGGGACGTCGGGGGAGTAGGAGGCCACGCCCTGACGGGCCGAGCAGAACAGCATGGGGGAGTCCAGCTGCTCCGGGGTGGCGTCCAGATCCAGCAGCAGCTCCAGCACCTCGTCGATGACCTCGTGGATGCGCTGGTCGGGGCGGTCGATCTTGTTGACCACCACGATGACCCGGTGGCCCAGCTCCAGCGCACGGCTCAGCACAAAGCGGGTCTGGGGCATGGGCCCCTCAGCGGCGTCCACCAGCAGGATAACGCCGTTGACCATCTTCAAAATACGCTCCACCTCGCCGCCGAAGTCGGCGTGGCCCGGGGTGTCCACCACGTTGATCTTCACGTCCTTATAGCGGACGGCGGTGTTCTTGGCCAGAATCGTAATGCCGCGCTCACGCTCCAAGTCGCCGGAGTCCATGACACGGTCCACGACCTCCTGATTTTCCCGGTAAGCGCCGCCCTGCTTCAGCATCTCGTCCACCAGGGTGGTCTTGCCGTGGTCAACGTGGGCGATGATGGCTACGTTTCTCAAATGTTCGTTCTGCATATCTGGAACATCCCTTCTTGTTTTTTACCATCAATTGACAACAGTCGGCAGACAGCCCTCCGAATCAGAGAAGAACGTCTGTCGATTCTTGTCAACTGATGGCCTTACAGATTTTACATACAGTCACATATTATAATGCACAGTTTCCCTAATTTCAATGGGAAATTTCACATTTTCCACCAAAAACGTGAGGTTTTTCTTGTATCTGTGCGTCATAGAAGGACTGACGCTTTTTTGAACAAAGAATTCCACAAAAAGCAAAACTTTTTTTCGTTTTCGGACATTGATTCCGAAAGAAAGGACCGTATAATGAAATTTACCTCGACGGAAGCGACGCCAGCGCCGCACGTTCCGCCGGGAGTATTGCGGCTCACCGGAGCCGCCAAGGAGGATATCCCCATGTATCGTATTCAAACCATGAACAAAATTTCCCCCGTAGGTCTGAACCGGTTCCCCTCCGAGCTGTACGAGGTCGGGGATGCGGTACAGGACCCTCAGGGAATTTTAGTCCGCTCCGCCAAGCTGCTGGACTTGGAATTCAACCCCGGTCTGCTGGCCATTGCCCGTGCGGGCGTAGGGGTCAACAACATTCCTCTGGACCGCTGCGCAGCGGCGGGTATCCCGGTGTTTTCCACCCCCGGTGCCAACGCCAACGCCGTGAAGGAACTGGTGATCTGCGCCATGCTGATGGGCTCCCGGGATATTCCCGGTGCCATCCGCTGGGTCCGGGAACAGGCAGCCTCCGGGGTGGATGTCTCCACCGTGGTGGAAAAGGGCAAGTCTGCCTTCATCGGCCCGGAGCTTTATAAAAAGACTTTGGGCATTATCGGTCTGGGAGCCATCGGCTCCATCGTGGCCAACACCGCCATCTCTCTGGGCATGGATGTGTACGGCTACGATCCGTTTTTGTCCGTGGATACCGCTTTGCGGTTGGACCGCCACGTTCATGTGGTAAAGGATATCAACGATCTTTATAAGCGGTCGGATTACATCACCATGCACATCCACTATACGGAAAAGACCGCCCACATGATCGACGCCAGCGCCATCGCCGCCATGAAGCGGGGCGTGCGGGTCATCAATCTGGCCCGGGGCGAGATCGTAGACGATGAAGCCATGCTGACGGCGCTGGACACCGGTATGGTGGCCGCCTACATCACCGACTTCCCCAACAACCGTCTCCTGACGGCTCCCCACGTCATCGCCATGCCCCATCTGGGGGCTTCCACCCCGGAAAGCGAGCAGAATTGCGCTGCCATGGCAGTAGATACACTGCGGGACTATCTGGAAAGCGGCAACATCCGCTCCAGCGTGAATCTACCGGAGATGACCATGGACCGCAGCGGTGTCCAGCGGCTGTGCGTCCTGCACAAGAACGTCCCCGGCATGCTGGCAAACATCACCAGTCTGTTTGGCCGGGACGGCGTCAACGTGGAAAATCTGAGCAACAAGTCCCGTGGGGATTACGCCTATACCATGGTGGACCTTGGCAGCAAGGTGGGTGACAACGTGATCGAGGATGTGCGCCGCACAGCCAACGTGATCCGGGTCCGGTCCTTGGAATGGTAAATTGAACGGTCAAGATACAAAAAAGCACGGCTTCCGCCGTGCTTTTTTCTTTTATTTCGTGCAGCGGGCCTTCAACTGCTCCGCTGTGATGGCCCAGCCCTCGGCCATGTATTGATCTACCGGGATCTCCGGGCAGGTCTCTCCCCGGTGACGGTAAATGGCCTGGACCATGACCTTCAGCAGCGCCGGGTTCTTTACCAGAATGGGGCCGGTGAGCTGACTGGCGAATACGCTGCCCTTGTGATATCCCTCCGGGCCGCAGGGTCCCTCGTTGCCGTGGCCCATGTCCATGGAAGCCAGCAGCGGCGTCTCCACGCCGGTAATGACCGAACAGCGGTTGACGAAGCCCACCACTGCGTCCTCATAGAGGTCCGTGTGGCCGTAAACGTCCTCCACGAACCGCTTTTTGTTCTGGACGGCAGTGAAGTCCGCCAGTCCCAGTCCTTCGTACACCTTTCCGGCGTCATCGGTGATGGTCTTGCCCAGCAGCTCCATGGAGTTCCCGGCGAACAGCATGGTCACGCCTGCGTCCGCCGCCGCTTTTACAGCATCTCCCAGCTTGGAAAAATACAGGAGAGCCGCCTTCTGCGCCCGCTCTGTACCTGCGCCCATGTAGACAAAGTCCGCATGGGTCAGATCGGCGTCTCCGCCAAGCTCCACCCGCTCCACAGTGACGGTATTGCCCATTTCCTCCAACGTCCGCTTCAGAATGGACACGTTGGCATAGCTGCCATACAAGCTCATGAGATCCGGATAGAAATGCAGAATCTTCAATTCCATGGCTCAGCCCTCCTTTTTCACATCCGGCAAATTCAGCAGCTTGTCCCGGTCAGAGAAGCAGGTGACTACATACAACGCCTCGCTGCCGCTGTCCCGGATCGCTGCTGCCGCGTCCGGAATGCCGGGAATGACTTCCCAGTTCTGAACGCCGGTGAACCGGAACCGTTCCGCCAGATCATTCCGGTACATACCGGAGAGAATGACCCGCTTCACATGGGGGACATTCAGCTGGTCAAAGTCGATGTCCCACAGCCAGCTTGTCTCGCTGGTGAAATACTTCCGGGACACAGCGTCCACGATGATGAGGACCGTGCAGTCCTCGTTGGTGGAAGCGATATAGCGGAGGTTCGTGTCATAGGCGATGGAATTTTCGTGCTTGCTGGTCAGCAGGATGCCGTGGTGCTGACCAAGGGTGAAGGTCTGCATCCGTCCGTTTTTCAGAATGTAGCTGCTGAGGGTGTCCGCAATGGCGGCTCCCTCCACGCCGCATTCCCGGCAGGCGGCGTAGGCCGCCAGAATGTTATACACATTGTAAATGCTGCGGAAGGCCAATGCCACGGTGAACTGCCCGTCCAGGATCAGTTTGCCGTTTTGCAGGTCCAGCTCCGTGGCGGCGTAGTCCGGGTCGGGCCGGGCGTGGCCGCAGCTGGTGCAGCGGTACGCGCCGATGTGGTTGTAGTGGACGTACTCATATTCCATGGGCGCGTGGCACACCGGGCAGTAGGCCCCGTCATGATAGACCCCGGTGGAGGTCTCCGTATCCGTGGCACAGCGGTTCAGCCCGAACCACTTCACTTTTTCATGGCCGATGGCAAAGCAGCTGGACAGGGGATCGTCGCCGTTCAGGATCAGCTCCGTATCGGGGTGGATGGCGGGGAGGATCGCGTCAAACACGCTTTCGGGGTGACCGTTCCGGGTCAGCTGGTCCCGGTACAGGTTGGTGATGACAAATTCCGTGGGGTGGAAATACTTGAAGCTGTGGGCAGCGTACCGCTCGTCGCTTTCCAGCAGCAGTACGTCGGCGTTGACTTTGCCGCCAAGGGTGGCGTGGGTCAGGATCAATGTGGTGACGCCCTCCACCTGGTTGGAGCCCTCGGCGTTGTAGATCACATTCTTGCCCTGGGAACGCAGGACGGTGGCGATCATCTCCACGGTGGAGGTCTTGCCGTTGGAGCCGGTGACGGCGATGATGTGGGGCGGCAGCTGCACCCGCTTCAGAATGTCGGGGCAGATCTTCAGGGCGAACTTGCCGGGCATAGAGCTGCCCTTGCCCACCAGCTTGCCTACAAATCGGCCCAGCTTGCAGACCACGATTGCTAAAAACTTTCGCATGAATATCCTTCTTTCAGCGTTTATTTTCCAGCCAGATCATCAGCGCCGTCAAATCGGCGGGGCTGACGCCGGAGATTCGGGACGCCTGTCCCAGATCCATGGGCCGCACGGCGGAGAGCTTCTCTCTTGCCTCCAGCCGCAGACCCTGAATGGCGTTGTAATCCAGGTCCGGGGGCAGCTTGTGGCCCTCCACACGCTTGAACTCCGCTACCTGCTGCAGCTGGCGCTTGATGTAGCCCTCATATTTCACGGAAATCTCGATCTCCTCTGCAATATCCGCCGTCAGTGCCGGACGGTTAGGGTCAAAGGGCACCAGCTCATCATAGTGGAGCTGAGGCCGCTTCAGCAGCGCCAACAGAGAACAGCCATCCGGGGCATCGGCAGTGCCGTGCTCCGTCAGAAATGCCGTCAGTGCCGGGGAGGGAGCCACGCCGGTGTGCTCCAGCCGGTTGATCTCCCGCTGGATGGCATCGTACTTTTCCTCCACCGCCCGGAGCCGTTTCTCCGGCACCAGACCGATCTCATACCCCCGCCGGGTCAGCCGCTGGTCGGCGTTGTCCTGCCGCAGCACCAGCCGGTATTCGCTGCGGGAGGTCATGATGCGGTAGGGCTCGTTGGTGCCCTTCGTCACCAGATCGTCAATCAGGGTGCCGATGTAGCTCTCCGCCCGGGAGAGGATAAAGGGGCTTTCCCCTTTCAGCTTTCTCGCGGCGTTGACACCGGCCACAAAGCCCTGAACGGCGGCCTCCTCGTATCCGGAGGAGCCGTTGAACTGCCCCGCGCCGTACAGTCCGGCCACCTGCTTGGTCTCCAGGGTGGGCAGCAGGGCCAGCGGGTCGATGCAGTCATATTCGATGGCGTAGGCCGGGCGGGTCATGACCGCGCGGCGCAGGCCGGGTACGCTATGGAGCATCTGGACCTGCACCTCCTCCGGCATGGAGGAGGAAAAGCCCTGGATGTACAGTTCCTCGGTGTTCAGACCCATCGGCTCTACAAAAAGCTGATGGCGGAGCTTGTCCGGGAACCGGACGATCTTTGTTTCAAAGCTGGGGCAATACCGAGGCCCGATGCCCTCAATAAGGCCGGAGTACATGGGTGCCCGGTCCAGATTCTCCTGTACGATGCGCTTGGTCTCCTCGGTGGTCCACGTCAGCCAGCACACCGCCTGGTTGTAGGGCGGATTTTTCGTGGAATAGGAAAAGGGCACCGGGATCTCATCCCCCGGCTGGACCTCCATCTCGTCAAAATCCACCGTCCGGGCGTTGACTCTGGGCGGGGTGCCGGTCTTGAACCGCCGCAGGGGCAGGCCCAGCTTCAGCAGAGAATCCGTCAGCGGTCCGGCGGCGTGCAGCCCGTCGGGGCCGGAATCCTCCACACAGTTACCGATGATGGTGCGGCCCTTCAAATAGGTGCCGGTGGCCAGAATGGCGGCTTTCACATCGTACACCGCGCCGGTGGACAGCACCACCTGCCGGACCGCGCCCCCCTCCGCCCGAAGCTCCACCACCTCGCCCTGACGCACTGTCAGGTGGGTCTGGCGTTCCAGGGTGCGCTTCATCCGCTCCTGGTACTTCCGGCGGTCCGCCTGGGCCCGCAGGGACCAGACGGCGGGGCCTTTTCGGAGGTTCAGCAGTCGGTACTGGATGCAGCATTCGTCGGCGGCCTTGGCCATCTCGCCGCCCAGCGCGTCCAATTCCCGGACCAGATGGCCCTTGCCCGTGCCGCCGATGGCTGGGTTGCAGGGCAGATTGCCTACGGCGTCCAGATTGATGGTGAACACAATGGTCTCCAGTCCCAGCCGTGCAGCGGCCAATGCCGCTTCGATACCGGCGTGACCGGCGCCGATGACGGCAATATCAAATTGTCCCGCAGAAAAAGTTTCCATCATAGTTGTATTCTATCCTTTTTTCAGGGTAACGACCGCGATCTGCGGTCGATTGAACAATCGGACGGCCCATTTGGGGGAGTTGCCCAACCCTCGGGACACAAACACCTCCGCCCCCTCGCAGTCCACATCGTTGCAGTGATAAAAACCGCTGGTGAAGGACGGCAGCAGGTTCAGGTTGGTATCTACCAGCCCGTCGGTAAAAGGCAGACGCCAGATGCCGCCGTGGGCATGGCCGCAGAAGGTCAGGTCCGCTCCCAGACGGCAGTACCGACCGTTGAAGAGGTTGTTCCGGTGGGCCAGCAGCAGCCAGAAGGGGGCCTCCTGCTGGGCATACAGCTTCGCCGCCAGCTCCTCCGGAGTAGTCTGGTCTGCGTAGCCGTTGGGATCGTCTATCCCGGCGATGAAGATCGTCTGCCCGTTTCGCTCCAGAGGAACGAACTGGTTGGAGAGCACCGTAACGCCGGACTCCCGCAGGGCTGTTTTCAGTTCCTCCACGGCGGCGTTTCCGTGCGCCCATTCGTGGTTGCCAGTCACATAGTAGGTGGGGGCAATGGCGCTGAGGGCCTTCCCTACCGCCTTTGCATACGGTATCGGGGCCTCGGCGTACTCGTCCACCAGATCGCCGGTAAGGAAGATCAGGTCCGGTGCAGCCTGTTTCACGGCCGCATACAGCCGCTGATTGTTCTTTCCGAATTCCCGGTTGTGCAGGTCGCTGAGCTGCACGATCCGCAGCCCGTCGAATTCCACCGGCAGCGCAGTGGAGGTATAGGTCAGGGAATCGGTCCGCAGCGCCGTATTGTCCCAATATACAAACAGAACCAACAGGGCCAGCAGCCCACACCGCATGACTGCGTGGAGCCGGGAACGGGGACGGCGGCGATTTGCCATGGACGGACCTCCTCAAAAATGTAAAGCATCGGAATTACGGCCATATATTATAGCACAGCCGGACACAATAAGCGAGGAAAACTTTAAAAAGCTGCCGGATTTTCAGGATTTTTCAAGAAGTCCTGTGGCAGAAATTGAGAAGTGTGTGCAAAATCGGAAAAAAATTGCAAAAAAGCTGTGAAAAAGGGCAGTTGAAAAGAGAAAAACGTTTGCTTATAATATGCTTGACTGCATCTGCCCATAAACAGATGACACTAACGATGCCGGAGTAGAATGCGACTGCTGCCGGACACAGGAGGAAAGACATGAGAGGTGTACACAGCGCGGTAGACGATATCCGCCGCAGCGTATTCACAGAAGTGGCCCGACTGGCCTATGAGAGCGACGATTACAAGCAGGTGGATATGATCCCCTACAAGATCGTTCCCGGAGAGGTTGCCCATCATCGCCATGACGTGTTCCTGGAGCGGGCCATTGTTTCCGCCCGGCTCAAGCTGGCTCTGGGCATGGATCTGGACCCCAACGGCCCCTCTGCCCCCATCAGCGCCAATATCCAGGATGCCGCCACGGATCAGAAATATTTCAACGAGCCCCTGGTCAATATCATCCCCTATGCCTGCAACGCCTGCCCTCCCAAGCAGGTCCGCATCACCGACAGCTGCCAGGGCTGCATTTCCCACCCCTGCATGAACGTCTGCCCCAAGGATGCCATCTATCTGGACGAAAACAAGCGCTGCCACATTGATCAGAGCAAGTGTATCAAGTGCGGCAAGTGCTTTAACCAGTGCCCCTACCGGGCGATCTCCAAGGTGGAGCGCCCCTGTGCTGCCGCCTGCGGCATGGACGCCATCGAGTCCGATGAGCTGGGCCGGGCTAAGATCAATTATGATAAGTGCGTCTCCTGCGGTATGTGCCTGGTGAACTGCCCCTTCGCCGCCATCGCCGACAAGAGCCAGATCTTCCAGCTGATCCAGGCCATCAAGCGTGGTGAAGAGGTCATCGCCTGCGTGGCTCCCGCATTTGTGGGACAGTACGGCCCCGACGCTACTCCCGCCAAGCTGAAAACCGCCATGCGGATCCTCGGCTTTGCCGACGTGGTAGAGGTTGCCATCGGCGCTGACCTGTGCACCGTGGAGGAAGCCCATGACTTCCTGGAGGAAGTCCCCGAAAAGCTGGACTGGATGGGCACCAGCTGCTGCCCCGCCTGGTCCATGATGGCCAAGAAGCTCTTCCCCCAGTTCAAGGACAACATCTCCATGGCCCTGACCCCCATGGTTATCACCGCCCGGATGGTCAAGAAGGACCATCCCAACGCCCGTATCGTCTTTATCGGGCCCTGCGCCGCCAAGAAGCTGGAGGCCAACCGGAAGTCCGTCCGTTCTGACGTGGATTTCGTGCTGACCTTCGAGGAGCTTCTGGGTATGTTTGACGCCAAGGAGATCGACTTCAAGACCCTTGAGGCAGATCCTGCCGACGGCATGGACGAGGGCAGCGGCTTTGGCCGCGGCTTCGCCGTGGGCGGTGGCGTGGCTGCCGCTGTGGTGGAAGCCATCAAGCACATTGACCCGGATCGTGAGATCCTCATTGAGTACGGCGATGGTCTGAAGGAATGCCGCAAGATGCTGGCCATGGCTAAGGCCGGCAAGCGCAACGGCTATCTGCTGGAGGGCATGGGCTGCCCCGGCGGCTGCGTGGCCGGCGCCGGCACCCTCCGTCCTGTCAAGGAATCCACCGCCAGCGTGGAGCGCTTTAAAAATGCCGCTTCCAGCATGAGCACGACGGAAAGTCCCTATCTGGGCCGTCTGAAAGACGTAGAGGAGAAATGCTGAGTCTGATCCTGCTACAGCAGATCGCCCAGTTGTTTATCATTATCTTTCTGGGTTGGGCCATTGTAAAGGCCGGTATCTTGAAATCAGAGGACAGTCGTGTACTGTCCATGCTGTTGCTGTATGTCATCATCCCCTGCGTGATCCTGAACGCTTTTCAGATCGAGCGCACAACGGATACCGTACGCATGATGGAGCTTTCGCTTCTATCTGCACTGATGATGAACGTGCTGAGTCTCGTGCTGGGAAGACTGTCGGCAAAGCTGTTTTGCCTAAATACAGTGGAAACAGCCTCTGTCATGTACTCGAACTGCACCAACATGGTGGTTCCGCTTGTCATCGGAATTTGGGGTGAAGATTGGGTCATGTATGTGACCTGTTACTCTATCGTGCAGACCATTCTGGTATGGACCCATGCCCGGATCCTCATCAGCGGCAAAAAAGAGATCTCCCTGCGGGATCTGGTATGCAATGTGAACATTCTGGCGATTGCCATAGGTCTGTTTCTGTTTGCATTTCAGATCCGGCTGCCCGCAGTCATTCGGTCGGCATTCGCCATGGCCGGAAATACCATGGGCCCGGTTGCCATGCTGATCATCGGTATGCTGATGGCGGATATGGATATGCAGCATCTGCGCTCCTATCGCCAGCTCTGGAAGCCTGTGCTGCTGCGACTGATCGTACTGCCGGTTATTTTGGTCTGCGTTGCCAAATACAGCGGTCTGGCCGCGCTGGCCCCTCACGGAGAAACGCTGATCATCATCAGTCTGCTCTCTGTGATCGCGCCCTCCGCCAATATCGTGCCCCAGTTCAGTCAGATGTTCGGCCGGGATGCCCTCTATGCCAGTCTGATCAACACGGTGACCATGCTGCTCTGCATCATCACGATGCCGCTGATGATCACCCTGTTTCAGATGTAACGGCGCAGAAAATAGCGACTGGTTTCATTCGGCTATCCCCGTTTTTCACGTAATACCTCTATATGCACGCAAAAGAGACGCCCGGTCGGGCGTCTCTTTTTTCGTGTTGAATTTTTTTCGACACACTCTGTCTTCTGTTTTCAGAGCTTCACAAAAGTCCTGAAAATGTTTGATTTCAATGGCGCGTCCCCTGGGTTTTCCGCACACATACCTTTTCTTCCCGGCAGCCAGGACTCTCTCCTCTATTAAACTATTTTCAAAAACTACAGGCCGCTTTTCCGCCGTTCAGCGGAAAAGCGGCCTGTCCATTTCAAAACAAACGCTTTGCTTTTTGGTGCTCTTTGGTTGTCAGAAATGTCTTACTTGCAGACAGCGATGATCTCAATCTCGCACAGCAGCTTCTTGGGCAGCTCCTTCACGGCCACGCAGGAACGAGCGGGCTTGCCGGTGAAATACTTGCCGTACACGCCGTTGAAAGCAGCGAAGTCTTCCATGTTAGCCAGGAAGCAGGTGGTCTTGATGACGTCCTCGAAGCCCAGGCCGTTAGCAGCCAGAATGGCCTTGATGCTCTGGCAGGCGCGCTCAGCCTGCTCCTCGATGGTGGTGCCGACGATCTCACCGGTACCGGGCATCAGGGGGACCTGGCCGGAAGCAAACAGGAAGCCGTTGGCGGAGATAGCCTGAGAATAGGGGCCGATTGCGGCGGGGGCATCGGGAGTATTGGTGTAATTCATAATAATGTACTTCCTTTCCAAATCGTTTCGTGCTGATTTTCCAAATCATGCCGTAGACAGAATTCCTTGAATCGTCCACGATTCAAGTATAAACACGGATCCGGCTTCTGTCAACCCTTGCCGATCCGGTCAAAAACCCCGCCGCCCCTCCTTCAAGAGGAGCGGCGGGTCAATTTTTTTGTGTAAATTACACCAAGGTGTCCAGGACAGCCTTCAGATCAGCGATGATGTCATCGGGATCTTCCAGACCGACGGAGATACGGACCAGACCCTCGGAAATGCCGGAAGCCTTCAGCTCCTCGGGAGTGTAAGTGGAGTGAGTCATGGAAGCGGCGTGCTCGACCAGCGTCTCGGCATCGCCCAGAGACACGGCGATGGTGCACAGCTGCAGCTTGTTCAGAGCGTTGGCAACGGCGTCGCGGTCGGCCTTCAGCTCAATGGACATCATGCCGCCGTACAGCTTCATCTGCTTCTTGGCGATCTCGTGGCCCTCGAAGTCCTCCAGACCGGGATAATAGACCTTGTCGATGGCGGGATGATCGTGCAGGAACTCGGCAACCTTCATGGCGTTGGCGCTGTGGCGCTCCATACGGATGTCCAGCGTCTTGAGGCCGCGGGCGATCAGAAAGGCGTTGAACGGGCTCATAACGGCGCCGGTCATATCCTTCAGGCCGAACATACGGCACTTGCCGATGAACTCAGCGTCAGAAATCACGAAGCCCGCAATCACGTCGCCGTGGCCGTTGATGTACTTGGTAGCGCTGTGGACAACCACGTCAGCACCCAGGCTCAGGGGCTGCTGGATGTAAGGAGAGCAGAAGGTGTTATCCACGATCACGCGGATGTTCTTGTTGTACTCGTGAGCGATTTTGGCGACCTCAGCGATGTCAACCACCTTCAGAGTGGGGTTGCAGGGGGTCTCCAGATAGACAACCTTGGTCTTCTCGGTCAGAGCGGCTTTCACGGCAGCGAGATCGGCGAAGTCAACGAACTTCACGCCCACGCCGAACTTGCTCATGCCGTGGTTCAGCAGAGCGAAGGTGCAGCCGTACAGGGTATCGCTGGCAACGATCTCGTCACCGGCCTCAACAGAGCTCCACAGAGCGGAGGAGATAGCGCCCATGCCGGAAGCGGTAGCCAGAGCAGCCTCGCCGCCTTCCAGAGCAGCCAGCTTCTCCTCGACCTGAGTCAGAGAGGGGTTGCCCAGACGGGAGTAGATGTAGCCCTCTTCCTGACCGGCAAAGCGGGCGCCGCCCTGCTGCACGGTATCAAACTCGAAGGTAGAGGTCTGATAAATCGGGGTGCACAGTGCGCCGACACCGTTATCGTGCTTACCGGCGTGAATCTGACGAGTAGCGAAGCCCATGTTCTTGCAATCCATAATAAATGCCTTCCTTTCCTTGTTCCGGGGCCGGTGAGACCGGCAAATTTTGTTGTTATCGTTTTTCAGTTATCTGTAAGAACTTTCCACGTTTTTGGCAAAAGGAGAGAGCGAGTCGAGCAGAGAGGTGTTTACACGCAAAATTTATGTAAACATTTGCCGTAAACCAGAAAGTCTCATCGGATACTTTTATTGGATTTCACCTATTATACTATCACGTTCCGCGAAAAGGTGTTAGTATCTCTTTTTCGCAATTCATTCACAGTTATTTTAATAATGGATTGACTTTTCGTGATAGGCTCCGTATAATGTGGTTCAACAAACGATGTATAACTATATCCATAGGAGCCCGGCGGACGGACTTGTGTTCCCCTGCGGCACCCTGCGGAAAATTTTATGAATTTTGTAAAAAGGAGACGATCCAATGACCTTTCAGCAGCTGACATATGTGGTGGAGATCTCCAAATGCGGTTCTATCAACAAGGCCGCCCACAAGCTGTTCTTGTCCCAATCCGGCATTTCCACCGCCGTGCGGGAACTGGAGGAGGAATTGGGTATCAAATTCTTCGTCCGCAGCAACCGGGGCGTGGAGTTTACGCCGGAGGGCAAGGAGTTTCTGGGCTATGCAGTCTCGCTGCTGGAACAGAAGCAGCGGATCGAGAGCCTATACGGCGAATCCCGCAGCACCATCGCGCCGGTGCATTTCAGCGTTTCCACCCAGCGGTATCCCTTTACAGAGGACGCTTTCCTGGAAATGCTCCAGCAAAACCAGGAAAACCGCTATCAATATACATTGAAAGAGACCAGCATGGACGGCGTGATCGACGATGTGTATGACCACCGGGCGGACATCGGCGTCATCTATCTGACCAAATTGACGGAAAAGATCGTCTGCCGTCTGCTGGACGCCCGGGAGCTGACCTTCCACGAGCTGGCGGCGGTGCCCCCCTGTGTATACGTCCGGAAAGGACATCCCCTCACCCAGCTGGAACACGTGTCGGAGGCGGATCTGGAGGGCTATCCTTACAGTTCCTTTGAACAGGCTCAGGGCGTAGCCGTGGACTTTTCTGAAGAGCTTCCCATGGTATCCATGCGTAAGCCCTCCAAGGCCATCATTGTCAACAACCGCTCCACCGCCATGAATGTTCTGGCCAATACGGACGCTTACAGCACCGGCAGCGGCCTTCTTGCAGAGCATCTCTCCCCTGCCAATGTGGTCACCATCCCTCTGACGGACAAGGATCCGGTGCGGCTGGGCTGGATCTATCCGCAGAACGCCAAGCTCTCCTCTCACGCCGAAGGATTTGTCCGCCTTCTGGAACAGTCTATTCAGCGTTCCATTGCATATACCTCTTCCCTGCATCGTCAGATCGTCGGCAAATAAGCACATATAAATAAATGAACCGGACGATTTCGTCCGGTTTATTTTTTGCGCAGGTTCTTTTCACCTGAAACACAGAACCTTGCAGGCAACAGGAAAACGCCGGCCAATGGCCGGCGTTTTCCGTTAGGAGAGTAAGAGTGCGAGAATAGGAGAGATCCAATGTTTGATTACTGCTGTGCCTCAGCGGCTTCCTTCTCCAGCAGGGCCTTCTTAGCGGCCACGTTGGACTCAGCGCAGTCATACTCCCAGTTCCAGGGATCCTTGCGGCAGACACCATCGGCGAAGGGGATGAAGATGGACAGGATGCCGAAAGCAGCCAGGAACCAGCAATACCACAGAGAGCCAAGGATGTTGGCGGCGCTGATGGTGGTGCCGTTGGTAACGGTAGCGTTGCACAGGGAGGAAGCTACCAGGAGCTGCGCGCCGTAGGGGATGATGCCCTGGAACACGCAGGAGAACATATCCAACAGAGAAGCGGTGCGGCGGGGGTCAACCTTGTACTCGTGAGAGACCTCACGGGCCATGTCGCCAGCCACGATGATAGCCACGGTGTTGTTAGCGGTAGCGCAGTCGCAGAGAGAGACCATAGCGGCAATGCCCACCTGAGCGGACTTGTTGCCCTTCATGACCTTGCCCAGCTTCTGGATGATCCACTCGATACCGCCGTTCTTGGCGATCAGCTCAGACATACCGCCGCACAGCAGGGTCAGGAAGAAGACCTCGTTCATGCCGCAGAAGCCGTTGTAAACAGCCTGAGCGAAACCGGCCAGATTGATAGCGCCGGTGGCGATGCCCACGATACCGGCAGCGAAGATGCCGATGGTCAGCACCAGGAACACGTTCATGCCGACCAGAGCCAGGATCAGAACCAGCAGATAGGGAATAACCTTGATGAAGCTGTAGGACAGGTCGCCGATCTCGGTAACGGTCTCGGGACGGCCCACGATCAGCAGCACCACGATGGTGACCAGTGCGGCAGGCAGAGCGGTGAGGAAGTTCACGCGGAACTTATCACGCATCTCGCAGTGCTGGCTGCGGGTAGCAGCGATGGTGGTATCGGAGATCATGGACAGGTTATCGCCGAACATAGCGCCGCCGATAACTGCGCCCAGAACGACCATCATATTCAGGCCACCCTTTTCCGCAACGCCGACAGCGATGGGAGTGATGGCGGAGATGGTGCCCATGGAAGTACCGGTAGCGGTGCCCATGAAAGCAGCGATGACGAACAGGCCAGCGGCCAGGAACTGGACGGGAACCAGGCTCAGGCCCAGGTTGACGGTAGCGTCGCGGCCGCCCATCTCAGCGGCCACGGTGGCGAACGCGCCGGCCAGGATGTAGATGATCAGCATGGTCAGAACGTCCACGTTGGCAGCGCCCTTGGCGAAGGTATCAAACTTTTCGTTGATGCTGCCCTTGAACATAATGAAGGCCACCAGAACGGCCAGGAACATCGCGGTAACAGAGGGGAACTGATAGAATGCCATGTCGACGCCCTTGGACTGGTAAACCAGACCGGCGCCCATGTAGACAACGATGAATACCAGGAACGGGAGCAGTGCGAGACCATTCGCTTTCTTGTTGTTCAGGGTATTGCCCATATAGGGTTCCTCCTTTTTTCTTCCAAAGCTTGTTGATAGGTTCTTGGGACTGCTTATTGTGTTTTTACACAATTAAAGTGGGGTTGCCTCTCTCCTCTATCGTCAAGTATACCATAATTGTGAACGGATTGTTAATGCTTTTTTTCTATAATTGGTTATCGCTCTATCGATAGCGATTGAAGCTTTTTTTGTTAACCGTTTTCCCATCGTTCCGCTACTCCATTTTATGCACTTTTGAGTGCATTCAGCCCTCCCCTGACAACTTTTTCAGACAGCAAAAAAATTGAGGCGGCCCCTTGCGGGACCGCCTCGATTTTCAGTTCATCAGGAGTTTTTCCAGTTCCGCCGGGGTATCTGCCAGAAAATCCGCTCCCGCGTTTACCAGATTTTCCCGGCTGCGGAAACCCCACGTCACGCCGCAGGCCTTCAAGCCCGCGTTGTGTCCGGTGCGGATGTCCACATCGCTGTCTCCCACCATCAGCGTCTCCTCCGGCCGGGCGTTCAGCTTTTCCAGAATTCCGCGGGCCACGCCGGGGTCCGGCTTCACCGGTGTGCCGGGAAGATTCCCCCGGATCACCTCAAAAATACCGGGAAAGTAGTGGGCTACGATCACCTGACTGAATTCGTCCGCCTTGTTGGAGCAGACCGCCAGCCGCACTCCGGCGGCTTTCAGCTTTTTCAGCAGCTCCGGCATCCCGGCATAGGGTGCGGTCAGTTCCATATTGTGAGCGCCGTAGTACCGGTTGAACTGCGCAAGGGTCCGTTCCAGCGTCTGCGGCTCCTGGGCCTCCGCCGGGGAGAACCGGCTCACCAGATTGGGGATGCCGTGACCCACCATGCCCTCGACGGCCTGTACGGTGTACTCCGGCCAGCCGTTTTCCCGGCAGACGGCATTGGCGGCGGCCGCCAGATCCCCGATGGTATCCAGCAGCGTGCCGTCCAGATCAAAAATCACTGTGCGATACATGTATGATGCCTTTCTCTCTTATTCCGCCGCGTTCCACGCGGTCTCCAGGGCGATCTCCATCATCTCATGGAAGGAGTCCTGCCGCTCCTGAGCGCTCAGGGCTTCGCCGGTAAAAATATGGTCAGAAATGGTAAGGATAGACAGCGCCCGCTTGCCGAAGCGCTGAGCCGTCCAGTAAATACCGGCGGTCTCCATCTCCACCGCCAGAATACCGAACTTCCGGTAGGTGGCGTTGGCCTCCGGATTGTCATTATAGAACTGGTCGGAGGTGAACACCTGTCCCACGTCCGCCCGGACGCCCAGCCGTTCCGCCGCTGCGGCAGCGTCCTTCAAAAGGCCGTAGTCCGCCGTGGCGCAAAGCTGGCCGGGGAACCGGTACTGGTCGGCAAAGTGGGAATTGGTGGAGGCGCCCATAGCCAGCACCACGTCCCGCACCTTCACGTCCTCGCCGATCCCGCCGGCGGAGCCGATGCGGATGATGGTATCCACACCGTAGAAGTTATACAGCTCGTGGGCGTACAGTCCCGCAGAGGGAACGCCCATGCCGTGACCCATGACGGACAGCTTCCGACCCTTATAGGTGCCGGTATAGCCCAGCATATTCCGCACGGTATTGAAGCACACCGGGTTTTCCAGATAGTGCTCCGCTACGAATTTCGCCCGCAGAGGGTCGCCGGGCATCAGTACCGCCTTGGCGATGACGCCCTCCTCCGCTGCGATGCAGGCAGAGGGAGATTCTAAAATAGCCATATCAGATCCTCCTTATTCTTTGTCCTTGAACAGCGCCGCAAGGCTCTCGGTAAAGGGCGGGTAGCAGATGCCCTTCTCCGTCACGATGCCGGTGAGCAGCTCATGGTCCGTCACATCGAAGGACGGGTTGAAGCACTTCACCTCCGGCAGGGCCATGGGCTTTTCGTACCAGAGGTTCTTGATCTCGTCGCCGTCCCGCAGTTCGATGGGGATGTGCGCCCCGTCGGGACAGCTCATGTCGATGGTGGAGGTGGGCCCCAGCGTATACACCGGGATGCCGTAGTGCTTGGCCAGGATGGCCACGCCGCTGGTGCCGATCTTGTTGGCGAAGTCGCCGTTGGCGGCGATGCGGTCACAGCCCACGAAGCAGGCCTGCACCCAGCCGTTTTTCATCACCATGGACGCCATGTTGTCGCAGATGAGGGTCACGTCCACCCCCGCCCGCTGCAGCTCATAGCTGGTGAGCCGCGCCCCTTGCAGAAGGGGGCGGGTCTCGTCGGCAAACACGCGGATGTGGATGCCTCGCTCTGCCGCCAGCAGGAAGGGGCCCTGCCCGGTGCCGTACCGGGAGGTAGCCAGAGGCCCGGCGTTGCAGTGGGTCAGAACGCCGTCGCCGTCCTTCAAAAGGCTCAGGCCGTATTCGGAGATGGCGGTGCATTTGGCGATGTCGTCCTCGTGGATGTCCACCGCCTTGCGGTACAATGCCTCCAGCAGTTCCGCCCGGTCGTCCTTCAAGTGGGCCTTGGCGGTGTCCAGCATCTCCCCTACCGCCCAGCGGAGGTTCACCGCCGTGGGCCGGGCCGCCCCCAGCAGCTCGCCGTCGATCCGCAATTTCCGGTAAAAGGTCTCGTTGTCCTTGGCGTCAATGTCCCTGGCCAGCGCGTACATGCAGTAGCCCGCGCAGATGCCGATGGCCGGCGCGCCCCGGATGCGGAGCATTTTGATGGCCTCGATCATCTCCTCCACGGTGCGCAGCTCGATCTCTTTTTCCTCGTTGGGCAGCAGCGTCTGGTCGATGATGTACAGCCGCTCCTCAGCCTTGTCATAGCGGATGTTCTGAACGTGGGTCACCTGCCGGATCGCTTCATTCATAGTCCGCCCCCTCACACATACAGAACGCGGTCCTCTTTCCGGGCCTTGTCCCCCAGGACAGCCTGATCCGTATAGCCTAAAATGCAGTTGCCGACGCCCTTCCAGTTTTCGCCCAGACCCCACTCCGCCAGCAAAGCCTTGCCCTCCAGCAGCTCAAAGGTCTCCATGGCCCGGTTGATCCAGCAGGAGCCGACGCCCAATGCGGCAGCAGCGTTCATCAGGTTACCCATTACCAGAGAGCCGTCCTGGAGCCAGTTGGGATAATCGCTGTCAGACAGCACCACAATGGCCTCCGGCGCACCATAAAAAGGTGTTCCCTCCGGTGTGCCTAAAATCCGGCTGTTCAGCCGTTCCAGTCTGGCAAGCACGGCGGCGTCCCGTACCACCACCAGCTTGGTGCTCTGGAGATTCTTGGCAGAGGGCGCGTAAAGACCGGCCTCCACAATGGCGTCCAGATCCTCCTTTTTCAGCGGCTCCGGGCGGAAAGCACGGATACTGCGGCGCTCTTTCAGAACCTTTAAAACCTCATTCATGGTCAACACTCCTTTTGCAATAAGATCGTTATGGTTATTCTATCACGGTTTTTTTGATTCTCCAATATTTTTTCGTGGGGAGCGGCCAATTTTCCCCTTGCATAAGCCTGTTTTGGGCCGCATAGGATAAAGCAACAAAAGGCGGGGAGTGTTGTGCTTTGAAGGGAAATATGGAGGAGCGGGCGGAGCGCCTTGCTCTTTACATCATAGAGAACCGGACCACGGTCCGCGCCGCCGCTGCCAAATTCGGCATCAGCAAATCCACGGTCCACAAGGACATTTCAGAACGGCTGCCCCTTTTTAACCGGGCGCTGTACTTGCAGGTCAAGGAGGTGCTGGACGTGAACAAGGCCCAGCGGCACATCCGGGGCGGCATCGCCACCCGAAAAAAATACAAGGGTACATAGAAGGAGGAAGTCCCATGGCTGTACGTGATCCCGGCGGCTGCCGCCGCCAAAGCGGCCCCCAAAAGTCAAACGCTGTCCCGGAACTGCCCGCCGCTCCGGCAGTTCAGCCCGTCATGCGCCGATGGCCCCACCCGGTAGCGGTCCATCCCGCGCCGGAGGGACTGGCAGCAGAGCTTCATTATATCAGTTGCGCCCTTTCCCAGCAGACCCGGCAGCTGGACGAGATCCGGTGCCTGCTGAAAAGGCTGGCGAACAGCGCCGGAAGCGAATAGCAGGCTGCGGGGGACCTTCGGAGGGTCCCCCGCAGCCTTTAAGAAACGCCGATTTCCGTAGACCAGCATTTTCCGGACAGGCTGTTTGTGAATAAACTGGAAATTTCCCGGAACCCCTTGTAATTTGTGCCGTATCCTTATAGAATATTATGTAAATCTGTCGAAAAAGAGAAGCGGCCCCCGCCGCGTATAAAGGAGCGTCATTTCATATGTCCAGAAGAGTCCGCCGCCGTCAGCGGCAACAGCCCCGCACCCTGCAGGTCTTTTTGGCCGTCGTTCTGGTTCTGCTCACCGTCTGCGTGCTGGTGAAGGCCTTTTTCCTGAAAGCCCCGGAGCAGAAGGCGGCGGAGCTGCCCGCCCAGTCCGCAGCATCGGACACGGATTCCCAGCAGTCCCCGGAGGAACAAGCGGCCCAGGAGGCCCTCCGTTCCCACTTGGAGCGCCAGGGCGGGTTCTACACAATCCTCCTTTCCGGCCTTGACGATGACAACGGCGGCAGCGACACCAACATCCTCATCGGCTTTGACGGTCAGAACGGCGCCATTTACGGCGCCAGCATCCCCCGGGACACCAAAGCCATCATCAACGGCAAAAAGCACAAGATCAACTTCGCCTACAACTCCGGCGGCTCCGAGCTGCTGGCAGACACCGTTTCCGAGCAGCTGGGCATCCCGGTGGATTTCACCGTATCCGTGGACCTCAATGGATTTGAGGCTCTGGTGGACGCCATCGGCGGCGTGGATTTCGAGGTCCCCATCGATATGGATTACGATGACCCCTATCAGGATCTCCACATCCACTTCTCCAAGGGGATGCAGCACCTGAACGGCCAGGAGGCCATGGAGGTGGTCCGCTTCCGCCACAACAATGACGGCAGCGGCTACGGCACCGAGGACATCGGCCGGATGCAGACCCAGCAGACCTTTTTGAAAACCGTGGCCGCCCAGATGCTCACCGTGTCCAACCTGGGCAAGGTGGGAGATTTCGTCAAGATCTTCCAGCAGTATGTGGACACCAGCATGTCCCTGAGCGACATGGCCTGGTTCGGCACAGAGGCCATCAAGATGGGCAGCGGTGCCGTTGAATTTTCCACTCTGCCCGGCGAATGGCACAGCAGCGACGGTTTTATCCATCTGGATGCCGAGGAGACACTGACGCTGGTGAACGAACATCTCAACCCCTACGTGGAGGACCGGGTCATGGAGGATCTGCAGATCCCCTCCTGACGGTCCGGTTCTTCATTTTTAATGTTTCCGTAAACTGCATAGAACCATTTCACGCTTACCAAGG
>OIXA01001785.1_pt1 | contig 26279 bp, 24 predicted proteins | sample 1587721 | NCBI WGS metagenome assembly OIXA01 (sample SAMEA3888900, study PRJEB22519) | human gut metagenome | biome: human gut; feature: human-associated habitat; material: faeces | place: Denmark | collected 2013
CCGCATTCCTCCATCCGAATGAATTCGGAGGCTTCCTGCGGCTGTTTCTGTGAAGAACAGGAACAGCCGTCAACCGTTGGCGGATGAGATGCCCCTCGAGGAAGTCCCGAAAAAAAAGAAGGCCCGGCGCCTTGACTGGAGGCGCTCCGGGCCAAACGATGCCATGCTTCATGAGCAGGCAGCCCTCCCGATGGTTGAGGGAGGGGCGCAGCTCTGTCGAAAGGAAGAGTGCCGACGGAGCGCGTGAGGATGTCCCGTCACCGGAGGCAGGTGGATCGGACAGCCTCTTGAGAAGAATGCACTACTTTGCCCTTCCTTGCGTAAGGGGATAACCCTAGCGTTTCTCTGCTCATAACAGAACCGAAAGCTTTTGAATCCATGAGAGAATTCGCGCAGAGGAAGGCACGCAAAAGTGGAGCAGAAAATGAGCCTGCCCGCCTGCCTGAATACGGAAGTGTACTCATTGAGACAAATCCGGGACAAGTATGCTCTCCGGAGGCCCCTTCAGAACATATGAGAAAACCAGCCTCCTCACAGTGCCTGCATGACAGTCGCTTGCAGAACATCCACATGCCGGCAACTGCAGTACGACTGTAAGGATGACGGTCCCCGGAGGCCTCTCTCAACCCTCTCTCGACCGATGTCATGGGGCCTGAAGCAGGGCGCGTCGACGGTATGCAAGGCTGAAGTGTAAATTTTCCCTTACCTGATTTGACCTATGTCGAATCTCGAGAACAGAGGTCCCGTTCGGGACTTCTAAAAAGAAGGAAGCCCCACCGGAGAGGGATGCAGCACCTCGCCGGAGGGGCCCGGACACACGGTCTTCGTCTCAGTCGACTGTCATCAGCCGTCGATGCGCGCCCTGAATTCAGCGATGGCGCGAGCCATGGCCTCGGGGTCGGTCATGAGGATGGGATCGATGAGTCGGTCGGCGTCGGCCTCGTTGAGAAGGCCCATGGCGAGGACGGCCTCCTTCACGGTGACGCCGTGCTCTTCGCAGTAGTGGGCGACCTTCACGCCCTCGGGGTAGCCGAAGATGGTTGCGAGGACGCTCGAAAGCGCGATGGAGCTTTCGGCTTCGCCGGGGCAGCGATCCTCGCAGGCGACGATGCCCTCGACGCAGTCGCGCCTCAGGATGACGAGTTCGTCGCCGACGAGGTGCATGCTCTCGAAGAGGCACTTGTAGAAGGTGGCATCCCAAACGTTGAGGTCAAGTTCGCCCTCGTCGTTGCCATGGAGACGGCGACGTCGTTGCCGACAACCTGGTGGGCGATCTGGATCACCATCTCGGAAAGCGTCGGGTTGATCTTGCCCGGCATGATGGAGCTTCCGAGACTCAGGGCGGCAGCCGGACCTCCATGAAGCCCGAGCGCGGGCCGCTGCTCATGAGGCGCAGGTCCCTGGTGATCTTGGAGAGCAAGGTCGCGACCTCCTTGACGAGCCCCGAGACCGTCACGAAGAAGTCTGCGTTCTGCAGGCCGTCAAAGAGAGACGCCGTCGGGCGGACCTCTTCGCCATAGATGTCGGAAAGGTGGCGGTAGAGGGCGTCCATGTAGCCGGGATCAGCTCCGAGCCCCGTGCCGGCCCATGCAGATCTCAAAGCACCCCGGAAGCACGGCACGGAGCTTGCCGGCCAGACGCCGCATGAGAGCGGCATAGCCGCCGAACTCCTCTCCGAGCGTGTGCGGGAGCGCATCCTGCCAGCAGGTGCGGCCGAGCTTGACGACGTGCCTGAAGGCATCAGCCTTCGCGGCGAAGACGTCGCCGGGCACCTCGACGCCTTCAATGATGCGGTCGAGCTCAGACGCTACGGCAAGGTGCGTGGCGGACGGAATGGTGTCGTTCGTCGACTGGGCCTTGTTCACATGGGTGTTCGGGTGCACGGCGTCCTGACCTTGCGACCCGTGAGGATTTCGTTGGCGGCATTGCCGATCACTTCGTTCACGTTCATGTTGACGCAGGTGTAGCCGCCGGCCTGCCACATGTCGAGCTGAAATTTCTTGTCGAATTCGCCCGCGAGCGCGCGGTCGCACGCCTCAACGACAGCTCGCGAAATCTCGGGCTTCAGGGCGCCGATTTCGGCGTTGGCGAGCGCGCAGGCCTTCTTGATGCGAAAGAGCGCACGGTGCATGCCGGGATAAAAGATGATGGGAAGATGGGCGCACCCTGAGACCTTCACCATCCGACTGGTCTGAATGCCGTAGTAGCGGTCGTCGGGAATTTCCATGGTGCCGAGGCAGTCGCGTTGATGCGGGTCGAGGTCATGGCCTGGTTTCCTTCATTGAAGATTGGGTTGAGGATTCGAGGGGCGCACTTCATGTCCGCACGTCTGATGAAGAAATCAGGAATCCAAAGGCCCTCACAGACTAGAATGAACACGATTTCTACCGCTCAAACACAGTTTCAGCCTCAAACAAAACGCCTCCGCGTCGGGTGACGTCGGAGGCGTTCGTACAGGTCCGTGAGGACTGCGGAAATGACGTTCGGAATTACTTCCTGAGCGTGCGCATCTGGTCGACGAGGTAGTCGATCACGGCGGGCGTGCCCTGGCGGGAACCGGCGAGGTGGGGGCCGGTCGTGAACTTGCCGCCGACGCCGACCATAGGCGTGGAGTCGATCTGGTAGGCGTTCCAGAGCATCGTGGCGTTGCGGGACTTGTTCTTAACGCCGAAGCTGTTGAACGTGGCGTCCCACTTGGCGCCGTCAACGCCGGCTTCGACCATGAAGTCATGGATGTCGCGGGTGGCGCTGTCGAAGTTGTACGAGCGCGTCTGGTAGATGATGCTTTCGAAGAACGGCATGCTCAGGCTGTCAAGCAGACCAAGGGCCTCGAGCGCGAAGTAGGTGTCCGTGAACGGAAGGTACTTCGGCTGCCAGGCGACGGGGCAGATGCGGATGCTGACGTCCTCGGGGGCCTTCTGCGCCCACTCATGGAAGACCGGGTGGAACTGCAGGCAGTGCGGGCAGGTGTAGGCGAAGAATTCAACGACTTCGATCTTGTCCGCCGGCGTGGGGGCCATCGGGTGAACGGTCAGGTACTCCTTGCCGGCCTTGTAGGCGGGAGCGGCAAAGGAATACGTCGAAAGCGGAGCGAGCGCGCCGGCGCAGAGAAGATCACGACGGGAGATCATGGCGGGTTGTCCTTATTTTTACAGAAGGTGCCGTATGAAAAATTTGGGCAGACCTGAGTTTAGCGAAAATCCCTTGGGCGAGGCTTAAAACGCTTGATCAGGATCAAATCCGTCAGGTGTCAGAGACAATTCGGCACAAAAAAGCGCCTTCGCCTCACATGTGTACGACGAAGGCGCAGGTTCGGAATTTCAGGCTGAAGCGAGGGCCTCGTCAGGGCGCGGGAAGCACGTGAGGTTGCCCTTGTTCGACTCGGGAAGGCTCTCGACCATCAGCTCGGGTCGGGCGAGGGCACAGAGGTCAAAAGGCAGCGACTTGTTACGCCAAGGGGCTCGGCCATCATGCCGAAACGTTCCCGAGCCAACGCAAGGTCGCGTAAAGACGGCGTTTTCATTGCAAAAAATCAAACAGGACTAAGGAAAAGTGCCTAAAATGTCGGAACTCAGTCAAACAGAAGAGCTTTTTTGACAACCTCACCATGACATTCGAACAGAAGACCCGAACCCTGGCTGCCGCCGCTGGATGCCTCGCCGTCCTCGGCTCCGCCGTCTGCGAAGCCGCAGAGGAGGGGCGGGAAGCGCCTCAGGAAACGGCGAACAAGGACTTGCCGGTGAAGGTTTGCCCGAGCGCTCCCCGTCAGGAGGCGTCGGCAATGCCGTCCCTTGAGAGCGTGATCGCCGTCTGGGGCTTTCCTATGAAGATGCTCGCCGACGGCTATGTCGAATATGACGGTTGGGTCGGCCGTCTGGAGTTCGGGACCGTCATGGCCTTCTGGAAGGCCGACAGCAGGACGAGCGCCTGGTACGGCCTCATGAACTATCCCGAGGACCTCGCGGACCTGAGCCTCAGGTTCAAGTACGTCCGCACGACCGCGACCCGATTCGAGGTCGACTGCGAAGGCAGAAAACTGCGCGCTGTCGAGCGCGTGCGCACCGCCGCCCCCTTCATCAAGGGCGAGGTGTTCGCCAGGCGTCCCCTCTCGCGCAAGTGGGTCAACATCTTCGACGGGCACATCGACCCGAAGGCGTCCACCCAGATCGAGGACCGCGAAGGCGAGATCTTTGAGCGCAGCTTCGCCATGGCGTGCAGCAGGCCCGAATAATCAACCGACGAAAGGTCGTCCCGAAGGACGGCCTTTTTCGCTCAGGAAACGGCCGTCAGTCAACTCCTCGCATACCTGTCAGACATACGATCTCCGAGAAACACTCGGATTGCCCGATCCGCCATTGTTTTTCGACCTGAACATGCATTGCCGGCCTTCCTTTTTGAAGTGCAGACCGATTTTTCGGACGTGGAAAGGGCGACGCTCACCGCATTGTCCGAAGAGCACCCGGTTGAGTGCCTGCCGAAAATCACGAGAGCCTTTGAGGATGCACGGCCGGGGCAAGGCCTTTGGACGATGCGCTGGTGTTCACAAATGTCCATGAAGCCTTTGTTGAGGTCTGTTGCGACTGGCACGCGCAGCCCGTCCTCTCCGTTCCCTTTCTGTGCGACCTTCACGAAACGGTCACCCATGGGCTGCCCGGCAACGTTCGAACGGGACCCGAGTCCGTGACGGGCAGCACCCGTGGTCCGCTTTACGTGCTGGCCGAGGAGGCGCAGGAAATCGAGAACGCCTTCGAAAGAACCGCAATTGTCCACCTGAATCTCGCGCGCCTGCAGCACTTTCCTGACGACAACTGACGGACTGCCCGCCTGAAGCAGGCCGTGCTCGCGAATGCCTGACTCATGCCGCTTCTGCCGAGAGTCGAAGACGTCGTCCCATGTCAGCAATGCATCCATGCTCATTGCGAAACAGGCGACCATTCGAGTCATGCGCAGCTCTTGAATTTTTGAGAGGCCGGACCGAAGCTCAACTGAAGGCCCGGGAGAAGGCCGGGAAGGCCATTGCCGCATGCCGAAGAAGAAGATTGAATCAATAGAGTTCCCGCAAGGGTTCTTTATTCTTGGTGAACTAAAGAAAGGCCGGCGGATCGTCTGCTGCCGGCCTCTTCATAGGCGTTCAGGCTGAACGCGCTCAGGCGTTCTGTGCCTCGATGCGGATGCCGTGCTCGCGCAGGTCGCGGACCATGGAGGCGGGGAGGGGCTTCGTGGCGGAGAGCACGATGACGGGATTGACCCAGGAGAGGCTTTCAGGCACGTAGTCGTGCACGGCGAAGATTTCCGTGACGGCGGTGAAGTCGGCGGGGCTGCGAAGACGCAGGGTGACGGTGCCGGAGACGGCTTCGCCCGCCTCCTGACTCTGGGCCTCGAAGCGGCGGGCCGCGGCCATCATAGTGCGGTAGACGGGCAGGGCGACGCCCTCGACGTCGGAACCCGCCATCGAGCGCAACTTGTAGAGAAGGGACGCCTCGCGCACGGCGTCGTAGACGGGAAGGCCCTGAAGGCGCTTGACCTCGGCGATGCGCCTGACGGCGCCCAACCGCGTGCGAAGTGCGCCGACGATGGCTTCGTCGCTGCGGTCGATGTCGGCGCGAAGGCTTTCAAGCTCCGCGGGCTTCTTAGTCGTGCTGTCGGTCATGGATGCTCCGTCTGGTCTTTGTTCTGAAGGCATGGAGAAGGGGATGCCGGCCGGTCGGCCCTGGCGTTGAGGCGGTCCCCTGCGGTCCGCATTTCACATCATGCCTGATTCCGCGCCTTGTTGGTGAAATCCCCTCCGGCCTGTTGATTCGATTCCGCCCTTGGAAAAGGGCCGGAAGGCTGCACTCAATCGAAAAGGCCCGCGCGGATCTCAAGCCGTCGCAGGCCTCTGAAGGCTCGTCGAACACTGCGCCGTGGGCCGCTCTCGACGAAGAGGAATCTGGCAGGGAGTTTTTGTGCCGCCCGTTCTCGGAACAGGTCGCGCCTCCCTTGAGACACATGGTGCCTCATCGCTCAGCGCTTCGCAAGGGCTCGGGCACAGTCGTTTCAGGCTTTCTCGCTGTTCTTCGACGCCCATCAAGGCGCCTCGGGTGCTCTCCCTAGGCGATACCGCCCAATCGGCGGAAACGGTCGGGAACAGACTGTCTTTTGTCGACAAGATCCCCTCGAAGGCGCCCTCCATGCACGAGCCTGAAGACGCCGACGCGGAAGATGCGGATGATGACGATGAGGCCTGCAGTCGGAGGCGTCGGCACGACGTTCCCGGACGCGCGGCTCAAAACAACCATCGGACTTCGTCGGTCAGGTCAAAAAGGCGAGGGTTAACCCCATGATCGCGCCGGAGATTTGATTGATATCATCATTACGCACCGCGCAAGGTCTCCGCGTTCAAGCGCCGCCTTGCCGGCCTGCGCGCCGACTTTTTTTTGACGCCCATTGACCACGGCTTCAGGCAGCGCGCGCAACTCAAGAGGAGAACCACCATGAAACTCACCACGATCGCCGCGGCCGCCGCACTTGCCGTCGCCTCGATGTCCGCTTCCGCCGCCACCTACGTGCCCGGCACCTACACCTACAAGGTGAACGCGCACAATGCCGCCATGACGATCGCCGTCACGGTTTCGAAGCACAGGATCGAGAAGATCGACTGGTCGAAGAACCTTGAGACGATCGGCGTCGGCCAGCTCGCCCTTGAAAAGGTGGGCGGCAGGATTCTCGAAAAGCAGAGTCTCGGCGTTGACGGCGTCACGGGCGCCACGATCAGCTCGATGGCGCTCAAGTACGCCGTGGGCGAATGCCTCAAGCAGGCCAAGGTTTCCGCCGAGGACCTCAAGGACCTGAAGAAGAATGTTGAAGAGTACAAGGCGCTCCCCAACACGATGAAGACGCAGGTCGTCATCATCGGCGGCGGCGGTTCCGGCCTTGCCGCTGCGGTCGCCGCCTCCCAGGCGGGCGCCGACGTGATCGTGCTCGAAAAGCTCGGCCTTCTCGGCGGCTCGACGAACGTCTCCGAAGGCGCGCTCAATGCGGCCGACCCGATCCGCCAGCCCAAGCTCGGCATCGAGGACTCCGTTGCGAAACACATCGACCAGACGCTCAAGGGCGGCCACAACGTGGGCAACCCCGAGCTCGTCAAACACCTCTGTGAAGGCGCCTATCCCGCCGTCGAATGGCTCGAATCGATCGGCGTGAAGTTCAAGGACGAGGTCGGCACGGCCACGGGCGCGCTCTGGCAGCGCTCCCACTATCCCGCCACTCCGTCGGGCAACTCCTACATCCGCGTCTTCGAGAAGTACATCGCCGAGCATCCCAACGTGCAGGTCATCACCGACATTGAAGCCAAAGACGTGCTCAAGGACGCCGACGGCCGCGTGACGGGCGTGCTTGCCAAGCACAACAAGACCGGCCGCTACACGCTCTTCAAGGCTGAAAAGGGCGTGATCATTGCAACCGGCGGCTTCGGCGCCAACGTGAAGCTCCGTCAGGAAGTCAACACGGGCGTCTTCAAAGACTACGACCTCGGCAAGAGCATCGGCTGCACGAACTTCCAGAAGTCCGCCCAGGGCTCCGGCATCCTGATGGGCAAGGAAGTCGGCGCGAACGTGATCGGCATGGCCGACATTCAGGTTCATCCCTGCGGCACGCCGGGCACGGGCCTCATGGAAATGATCCGCACGTCGGGCCGCAACCGCGTCTTCATCAACACGGACGGCAACCGCTTCGTCAATGAAGGCGCAGCCCGCGACGTCCTCGCCAAGGCCATCTTCGCACAGAAGGACTCGACCTACTACGTGCTCGTCAACCATCTGCGCTATCCGAGCCTCACGTGGGTTGACCGCAACGGCGCCAAGGTGGGCGACATGATCGATCTCGGCCGCGTCGTCGCAGCCGACACGCTCGAGGAGCTTGCCGCCAAGCTCAAGATGCCGGTCGAAAACCTCAAGGGTTCGATCGACACCTACAACGCCGTCGTACGCGGTGAAAAGAAGGATCCGCTCGGCTTCGTCGCCAACAACAAGGCCGACAAGGTCATGACCGAAGGCCCCTGGTACGCCTGCCAGAAGGTCCCGACCGTCCACCACACGATGGGCGGCCTGCAGATCAACGCCGACGCACAGGTGCTTGACGTCAACGGCAAGGTGATTCCGGGCCTCTACGCCGCCGGTGAAACGACGGGCGGCATCCACGGCTCCAACCGCCTCGGCGGCAACGCCATCGCCGACTGCATGGTCTTCGGCCGCACCGCCGGCACGAACGCCGCTCAGGGGAAGTGATCCGTCCCGTCCCGCGCCGCACATCGTGACGGCGCAGGCCTGAGCATGCCGGAAGGCCCTCCTTCAGACGGGCTCCCGTCCATCCGGGAGCCCGTCTGAAGGAGGGCCTTTTTCGTTGTTGAGCATGACGACACGGCGCCACGACGACCCATGGCCGCTCGTTGTTTCAGAGTTTTTCGGCGCTCGCCCGAATGCGGGCAATGCGACTATTCTTGGCAGGGTGCGCCTGCAGCACGACGGGTGAATCGACCCGAGTCCCGGTGCGCACGAACGTTCATCAAGGAGAGAGAGACCATGAACACAAGGATTTCCGCACTTGCCGCCGCGCTTCTCATTGCGCTCGCCGCGCCCGCCATGTCCGCCGACGTGCCGCAGGGCACGATCAAGGGGAAGGCCTGGGTGCAGACCGACCGCACGATGGCCGAGGCCATGGCGCAGTCCTGGACGGTGCTGCCCGCATCCGTGACGGGCGACAAGACATACGAAGGCACCAACATCCGCGCGCCCGAAACGAAGGGAAAGGCGCCCGCCGTGATTTTCGTGCACGGCTCGGGCGGCATCAATCCGCAGATCAAGGCCTTCCAGAAGCGTCTCGCGGACGAGCTCGGCATCGCAAGCTTCACGGCCGACTCCTTCCAGCTCCCCGACCGCATGACCTACACCTCGCCCATCGACCCGATGGACTATGAGAAGATCCACGCGCTTCGTGCGAGCGAACTCACGGCGGCCGTCGAATTCCTGGCGAAACAGCCCTGGTTCAACGGCAGGTTCGTGATCGCAGGCACGAGCGAAGGCGCAGTCGCCGTGGCCCGCTACGTGCGCGCCGAAGCCGCACCCGCCGAAGCGGGCCGCATCATCTTCTCCTGGTCGTGCGAAAACAACTACCACGTCGTCCAGCACAAGACGAGAATTCCCGACGGCATGCCCGTCCTCAACATCATGAGCTCGAAGGACAAGTACTTCTCGCAGGCCAATCCCTATCTCGGCAACCACGAGGCCGTCGGCAACTGCAGCAAGGCGCTCCAGGGCAATCCCAACGCCCGCATCGTCCTCATCAAGGACGCGCCGCACACGCTCATGAACGAGCCTGAGGCTCGCGAGGCCGAGGACAAGTTCCTCAAGGACGTCCTCCTCAAGTAGTCGACGCCCGGATTCCACCCAATCCGTCATGCGCACGGCCCGCCGCAGGCTTCATGCCTCCAGCGGGCCTTTTCGTCCTGCGGTTCGTTGACTTTCGTTCGCCCTCGAACTAACATCGCCTCATGAAGGAAAACACCCGCATCCCCTTTCTTGCAGGCCGCCTCTCGGAGGCCACCTCAACATTCATTCTCGAGTCGCTCAAGCGCGAAGGCATGGGCGAACTGCTCCCGTGCCACGGCGACATCCTGCACGTGCTGACCGAACAGGAAACCGCCACGGTGATGGAGCTCTCACGCCTCACGCACCGCTCGAAGTCCACCGTTTCAGCCCTCGTCACGAAGCTCGTAGATCTGGGCTACGTCGCGCGCGAGCGCTCGGCCGAGGACTCACGTGTCATCAACCTGAGGCTTACCGAAAAGGGCAGGGCGTTCATCCCCGTGTCCAAACGCATCTCCTCCGAACTCGACGCCCTCGTGACGCGCTCGCTCACGCCCGACGAGGCCCGATTCGCCGAAGCGCTCCTCGCGAGAATCCTCAACGGCTTTTCCTCCGACAAGTCCGCCTGAGGCCCTCCGGACACTTCCGACGAGCTTTCCGCCCTGATCTCAACCACAGCCTGGCCCTCATCTTTGCTAAGATCGACGGACGACCTCCGCGCTTTGATCTGCTTCGGGCGCAGAGACGCAAACCATTGCAAAACAGCGTGTGATGGAGTAGGATCCAATTTCCTACCAACTCACTCAGGAATTATGCGAACGCCTGCAGGACGGGTGTTCTCGGGCGCCGGACGGCGTTCTTCCCGGGAGAGTGGAGCAGGCGGGCATCCGTCGGGAAGACACCTTCGGACGCCGGACGGAGATCCCGCAGCACAACGACAACTCCAAACACGCACAGGAGAAACATCATGATTCATCAGTCGAGCCTTGAACTTGTCGGCGGCACGCCGCTTCTGCAGCTCAACAACTGGATGAGGCTCCACGGCCTCAAGGCGAACGTCATCGCCAAGATCGAGGCCCTCAATCCCGCCGGGAGCGTCAAGGACCGCGCCGCGCGCCAGATGATCCTCGAAGCGGAAAAGACAGGCCTCATCGGTCCGGGCGCCGTCATCATCGAGCCCACCTCGGGCAACACGGGCATCGGGCTCGCGAGCATTGCCGCCGCCCGCGGCTATCGCGCCATCTTCACGATGCCTGAGACGATGAGCGTCGAGCGCCGCATGCTGCTCAAGGCCTACGGCGCAGAAGTGGTCCTCACGCCCGGCGCCGCCGGCATGAAGGGCGCGATTGAAAAGGCCGAGGAACTCGCCCGCGAAATTCCCGGCAGCTTCATCCCGCAGCAGTTCGAAAACCCCGCCAACCCGCTCGCCCACTACCTCACGACCGGTCCGGAGATCTGGACCGACACGGACGGACATGTCGACATGTTTGTCGCGGGCGTGGGCACGTCGGGCACGGTGACGGGCAACGGCCGCTATCTCAAGGAGAAGAATCCCGCCGTCAAGGTGGTGGCGGTCGAGCCTGATGCGAGTCCCGTCCTCTCGGGCGGCAAGGCCGGTCCGCACGCCATCCAGGGCATCGGCGCGAACTTCGTGCCGGGCAACTACGACGCCTCGGTGGTCGACGAGGTCTTCCGCGTGCCGAACGACGCCGCGATCGCAGCTGCGCGCGCCCTCCCGAAAGCCGAAGGCATCCTCATCGGCATATCGGGCGGCGCCGCTCTCCATGCCGCGACGGAACTCGCGAAGCGCCCCGAAAACGAAGGCAAAAACATCGTCGTGATCTTCCCCGACAACGGAGAACGTTATCTCTCCACGGTTCTCTACGCCGAATAAGACGCAGCAGTCTCACGGAGTCACAAAAATCATGAAGGATCTTGAGCACGAAGCCAGCGGGAACGTCTTTCCCGGAGACCTCAGGGAGCGCGTGAGCCGCCAGATGATTCTGCGCGAACTCGGAGAGAAGGGACAGGCCGCCATCAGCAGCGCGCACTTTCTTGTGATCGGGGCTGGCGGCCTCGGCTCTCCCGCCATCCTCTACCTCGCCGCCGCCGGCGCGGGCACGATCACGGTGGTCGACGCCGACACGGTGTCGGTCTCGAACCTCTCGCGCCAGATCCTTCACACGACGTCGACGGTCAACGTCAACAAGGCCAAGAGCGCCGCGATCGCGGTCGAGAGGCTCAATCCCCACTGCCGCATCATCCCCGTGCCCGAATTCGCAGACGCCGTGAAGCTCAAGGCCCTCGTGAAGAATGCGGACGTGATCCTCGACTGCACGGACAACCTCGCAACCCGCATCGCGGTCTCGAGGGCCGCGCATGATGCAGGGAAGCCCCTCGTCTTTGCGTCCGCCGTGCGCTTTTCGGCCCAGCTCACCGTCTTCGATCCTTCCGTGCCCGAATCTCCTTGCTTCGAGTGCATCTTCGAGGAGGACGATCCGGGCAACGACGTCAAGGCCGCAGCCGTCGGCGTCTTCTCGTCGGTCACGGGCATCGCGGGCACGCTTCAGGCCACCGAGGCCCTGAAGATCGCCGCAGGCATCGGCTCGACGCTCTGCGGCAGGATGCTCTTCATCGACGCGCTCAACATGCAGTTCGACACCATCAAGGTGAAGCGCAGGAAGCGCTGCCCCGTGTGCGGCGAAAGGCAGTGACGCCGAAGAGAGCGCTCAAGCCAAACAAAATGAACGGCCCCGAGACGAAAGTCCAGGGGCCGTTCTGCCGGAAAAGATCCAAAAAGAAGAGGGCGCCCGGCTCCTCGAAGAAACCGGGCGCCCTCTCTTTGACGTCAGGCTGCGGAGCATTCGCCCCGCAGGGGCATCATCTCAGCTTCAGAAGGCGTACTTGACGCCGACCTTGCCGCCGATGGAGGACGTACCGGCTTCACCGCCGCCCAACATCATGTCGACATTGAACATGAGATTGCCGTTGACGGCGCGCAGACCGAAATCGGCCTGGACCGGGCTCATGTCAAGAACGTCCTGGCTGTAGCCGAGGACCTTGACTTCCTTGTCGCCGAAGGTCGGGACATAGGCGACCTTGAAGCTCGGAGCAAGTGTCCAGCCCGCGGCGTCGGCCTCGAAGCCCGAGATGCGGAGCGAGATCGGCATCTGGACATAGGTGAGGTCGTCTTCGTCAACCTTGATGGAACCGACGGTCATGTCGTCCGTTTCAAGGCGGGAGACGCGCAGACCGATGCTCGGCACGAACTTGAAGGAGCCCGCGGCGAGTTCGTACTGGGCGCGCACGCCGGCGGAGTAGATGTTCGCGTCAAGCTTCTGGTTGAGCGCGGTCTGGTGGGCCGTGATGTCGTTTTCGGACTTAAGCCAGGCGAGTTCGCCGACGATCTTGGCGGCGCCGAACGACTTGCCGGCGTAGGCCGTGAGACCGTAGCTGGTGATGTCGTTCTTGATGCCGGAGACGTCGCTGCGCAGCGATGCGTCGCCGTACTGGAGGGCGAGACCGGCGGTCAGGCCTTCGAGGACTTCGACGTCGCCGCCGAACGTGGCGTAGGCCGCATCGGCGCGGAAGCTGCCGTTGTTGTCAAGCTTGTCGGATTCATAGCGTTCGCCCGAGACGTCTGCCCAGAGGTTGACGCCGGCGTGCATCGGCTGATCGAGCGAGGTGCGGTTGGCAACCGTCTCCGTCATGACGAAGTCGGCTCGACGGGCCATGGCCTGAACGCCAGTGGAGGCGATGGCGCCGAGACCGGATTCAGCGTCAAGCTTGTTGACGACGGTCTTGTCGGCGGCATTGAGCGAACCTTGGATGAAGGGGTTGTCCGTCACGACTTCAGTGCCGCTGTCGGTCACGGTACCGGTGGCGAGCTTGAATTCGCCGACCGCAGAATTGACGACGCCGATATACGAACCGTCGGCCAGAACGACGTTGCCGCCGACAATGGCTTCACCGACGTTCTGGTTGACAATGAGCATGCCCTTGCTGTTGACCGTGGCGGTGCCATTCACACGGGCGGTCACGTTTTCGCTGGTCATGCTGCCGTCAACGAGGACGCTGCCGGTCGTGCCGAGCTGAAGCGTCTTGCCGACGTAGAGGGCGGCCGTCACGTCTTCACCCCAGGCGAGCCCCTGAGCGAGACCGACCTTGTTGAAGGCGTCAACACCTTCAGCCTTTGTGGCGTCGGTAGCCCAGAGTGCATTGCGGCCGGCAACGAGGTAGGCCTTGGCCGGGGTGGCGGCATCGGAGAAGCCCGCAACAGAGCCGCCGGACGTTTCAGAAGCGGAAGAGGCTTTTTCGGGGTCGGCAAAGATCATGCCGGTCATTTCCGAAATGTCGTTGATGATGACATCGCCGGCCTGAGCGTCAGTACCAACATAGACGTTGCCCGAACCGGAAAGCTTGTCGATCGTGTAGGTGGCGTCTCCGACCACCTTCATCTGGCCGTTCGTCTGAACTTCAACATCCTTAACCGTGCCGCCATTGGAGACCGTGCCGCCGAGGGCGAGCGTGCCGTTCTCAACCACGATCTTCGCACCGGCAGCGTCAGACGTCTTGATGATCTGTTCACCGTTGCCTGCGAGCGTAAGCGTCTTGCCGCCTGCAACGCTTACGCGGGTGGCTTCGCCGAGATCGATGGAACCGACGCTCAGACTTTCTTCACGAAGACTGGTAGTCGCATCTTCGCCGGAAACAAGCGTGCCGCCGATCTGGATGTTCTTGTCTTCGGCCTTGACAGTGACATTCGGAAGATCGACGTTTTCACCAACCTGTTCGAGCCCATCGAGCGTGGACTCGTTGACGGTGTCCTTGTTGATCAGATCGCCGAGCATCGTAACCTTGCCATTCGTCAAAAGACCACCAGCGCTCTGAGCGTATTCAAGATTGTAGAGTTTATCGGTAAGGGCAAGGGTGGAATCTTTTTCGAATTTGATCTTGCTGTCGGCGTAGAGAAGCTTGCCGGCATCCGTTGCAGTGCCTGCAGAGTCCAGAGCCTTGGTGAAAATCTGATCAGAGGAAGTTTCAAGCGTACCGTTGGCCTTGACGGTCACTGAACCAACGCGATTGGTCACCGGATCGGGCTGAGAGCCAAAATCAAACTTCGTGAGAGCGAGCGTGCCGCCGTTGACGTCGATATGATCCTTGATTGTCCAGGTCTTCCTGACATCAAAGCGTCCTGCCTTAACGTCAAGCGTGCCGAAATACTCGTTCATGTCGCTGTTGATGAGAAGTGTGCCGGTACCGGTCTTCGTGATCGAAGCGCTGACCATATTTGGGTCATTCTTGTCAGGATAGGCACTCGCGATCGAGTCCATGTTCCCGGCTGCATCTTCTTTGCCGATTGTCAGAGTGGCATTTTCTTGAATGTCGAAAGTGGCCGAAGAACCACGGTCAAGAAGGAGGAAGCCGCCGGACGTACCGAGTAGATATCCGTAAGTGTTCTCGTTGATTTCCTCCTTGCCGATCGCATTATTTCCCGAATACGTCATGTCCTTGGTAATCACAAACTTGGCGGATGCGGGAACTTTACCACCAGGAACGTTACTGTTCTTAACCGGGTCAACATAAACGGCTCCGCCAGCAACAACAGCGTTTTCGTTCCGAACAACATTGTTTTCAAAGAGGACGTCCGTAAAGACCGCTTCAGCGCCTTTCACGAAAACCGCACCACCGATGCTATCGGTCTGATTTCCAACAAACGAACCGCCATTCTGCTCATATTTGGTCTTGGTGTACAAGAATACAGCTCCACCCTGACCATCATTAAAGCCAATGTTTCCAATGTAATTCACATTATCGGCCGTTATTACAGCAACCTCTGCCTCACTGAGTGAAGATTCATTTTGCTTATTGCCGTAGAACATTGCGGCGCCACCTGCTGACGATTTATTGCCTTCGAAGGTGACATTGTTCATGTTCACTGAACCCTCGCCGGATACAAAGAGAGCTCCCCCCATCCAGTTACTTTCATTTTTATTGAAAGTGACGTTTTTAAGCTCAAGGTTGATGAGTTTATGCGTAACCTTGCCTTCAGAATTTTTTACGAGATCAGACTTCGCATAAACAGCACCACCCAAACTACCTGACTTATGTGATGAGGTCGCAACGGTTTTGTTGTTGGAGAACGACGAATCCTCTATGCAGAACGTCAGTCGATCATCCCCACCCCAAACACCACTGCGAAGGTAAAGGGCACCGCCATAAACAGTTTCTTTGGCAGTCGCAACATTGTCGTTGAATTGAGTGTTTTTGATTGCACCTTGGACGCCCCACAGGGACACGGCACCGCCAGTTACATTTGCATTCGTTTCTTGGGCAGCTGCACCCGTATTACCGATGAATTTGGAGCCATTGATCTCAATCGAACCAATGCTCTGATAAATGGCAGAACCTTGAACCTGACGATAACTTGTGGCGTTGTTTTCTGTGAAGGTAGAACCACTCACCGTCAATTTACCGTTCTGCACGCCTACGGCAGAACCGTATACACCGTTTTGTGAACCAACCTGATCCTCAACTTTATTTGCCGTGAATGTAGAATCGATAATTGACACATTTGCGTCGCGGGCAGCAACACCTAGGGCGGTTGGCGAGCCGCTGGTAGTGGGAAAAACAACGTGATTGTTACGGTAGGTGTTACCTGACACTTCGAGCGGCTGACCTACATCGGTCGTGGTCCAAGCTTGGAAAAGGGATGAGTCAGTGTACTCAGTTTTGCCTTCGAAAACGTTTGTATTCGTATCAGCGACTGCTGTGCCGGCAACGACAGAAGCAACAGCTGCTGCAATAACGGTCTTCGTGCCCTTGACCTGCACGGAGGACGTCAGCTCGTTGACGACCATCAGGGCGCCACGCGCCTTGCTGAACACAACTTTGAAATTCTTGTTCATGCTTTTTCCTCTCTATGATGAAACTCCGCTACCGAAAGCTGCGGCGGACACAAAGCAGAGTAAAGAAGCTTGGAACGAAAGGGGGGGGGAGGGTAATCCCTTATTCAACTCACTCGAGTCTTAAAGAATAACGCGCAATGGAAGGGTGAACTGAGCAAAGCAAAGGTCCGTCGGGACCAGGATATTTCTTGGGAAAGGACAGAAGGCGGATCCCGAAAGGGAACGCCATGAAAGAGACGCCTGCATGAATCCTTGCAGCAAAGGGTAAGTGCAAATGCAAACGTTGTATGAGTCTGAAGGAGGAATCACTGCGGGAGGAAACGGAATACCCACGCAAGACATGGCGGCGTCCGCAGCATCAATCACATCAAGGGTGATTAAAAACCAGACTGCCCAGTCTTGCAAACCGATTGAGCTGTTGCAAATTTGCAACACTGCACTCAAGCACGACCCAAATCACCGCTCTGTTCGTGCCGTTTCTATCGGCGTTCAGGCCTATGAGTAACGCGAAACCAGGCTCTGCGCGACAGCCAGCCGGCAAAAAAGGCAACCACATCACCAAGAGTGAAGCCGTCATTTTTCGTGAGTTTTTTCCTGACAGGTTTGTCAGGCCTTCTCATCGAGCTCAGAGACGTTCGCCTCCAGAGGTGCGGGCTCGTCAGAACGTGCATCGATGAGCTTGGGAACGGTGACGCGACCGTCGAGGAGATCCTGAAGCGTGACGCTCTGCAGGTACTTGTCAACCACGTCGGAGAGACCCTTCCAGAGGAAGGTGGCGGCGCAGCCTGCGCGCCGGCTGCAGTCGTCCTCGGGATCGAAGCACTTCATGGGCGCTTCGTCAGATTCGACGACGGCAAGAATCTCTGCGACGGTGAGTGTTGCGGGATTTCGCAACAGCCTGTAGCCGCCGAGCGGCCCGCGTCCCGTCTCGACCATGCCGGCCTCGGCGAGTGCGGGCGCGATCTGCTCGAGGTAGCGCCAGGAGATGTCCTGGGAACTCGCGACGGTTCGAAGCTTGACATAGCCTCGCCTGCGGGTCTCGTCGGACCTTGCGGCGCGTTCGACTTCGGCAAGCTCGATCATGAAGCGCAGGGCGTAGCGCGAGCGCGTGCCGATCTTGAGAAAGCTCATTGGCGGGGCGTCCTGATGACGGGATCGGGAAGATCCGCAACGGTGGAGCGGAAGGGGCTGATGTCGATGCCGCCGCGACGAGTGAAGCAGCAGTTGACCGACAGGGCCTCGGGGGCGAGCACGCGCATGATGTCGGCGTGGATCTGTTCGCAACACTGCTCGTGGAAGCCCTGGTGGCGTCGGAAGGAGACGATGTAGGCAAGGAGCGCGCGTCGGTCGATGCGGCGGCCGCGGTAGCTGATCACGATAGAGGCATGGTCGGGCTGGCCCGTGACGGGGCAGCGCGAGCGAAGGAGGTTGGAGGAGAGGGTCTCCTCAACGACCTCGTCGGAGGCGGCCTTGAGGAGCGAGGCGTCGGGTTCGTAAACGCTGCACTCGAGGTCGCCGCACTCGGCTTCGAGCACGATGCCGGGGACGCGGGTGACGGGCATCTCCCAGCGGGCGAGGTCGTCAATAAGGACCTCGACGGGTGCGTCCACGCACGCGGAGACGTCGCGGGCGATGAGGCGGGCGGCCTCTTCGACGGAGGCGATCTTCGTCTGAGTGAGCGAGCCGATGTAGAGCTTCAGGGACTTGGATTCTACAATGCAGGGGCTCGTCGCGGGCACGCGGATTTCGCCGGCGGCGGCGACGGGAAGGCCGCGCTCGTTGATCCAGGTGATTTCATAGAGGCGCCAGACGTCGGTGCCGCGGAAGTCGTGCACGCCGATCGCGTCGCGTCCGAGCGAGCGCGGAATGGGCGTGAGGAGGTCGGGACGATAGGTGTCGACGTATTCGGTCGTCTGGCCGAGCAGGGTACCGGCGGGCGCACAGGCGGACATGGCTTCTCCTGAAATGGATTCCAGAGAGTGAATGCTGTTCTCGTCCGCAGATTATAGCGGGACGAAGGTGAGGAACCAAAATGCAAAGAGGAGCCTGCGGGCTCCTCTTTGCTTGCATGATCGGACGGATCAGCGGATTACTTCACGGCTTCCTTGAAGTTGGCGGAGGCGGAGAAGCGGACGACGCGGCCGGCCGGGATCTGGATTTCCTGACCCGTGTGCGGGTTGCGGCCGACGCGGGCGGCGCGTTCGGAGGTGCCAAACGTGCCGAAGCCGATGAGGCGAACGTCTTCGCCCTTGGAAACGGCTTCAATGACGACTTCACCGTAGGCGTTGACGAGCTTCGTCACGTCGGCCTTGGCGAGACCGGTCTTGGCCTGGAGGGCGGTGATAAATTCGGACTTGTTCATTTCAATGACTCCTGAAGGGACCGTGAGTCCCGATAGTGCGGCCCGTCCGCCTGACGGACAGGACCCGAATACCGAGTCGAACACGGAAAGGGACCCGAGCTCGACTTGGGCACAATCATAGCAAAGTCTTTTCGCCGCAGCGATTGCCCTCCAACGGATTCGAAGGCCTTCGGGACCTGCGGACGATGCACGCCCCCTCTTGCAAATTTTATGAAAACAGGGCAGGCATTTTCGCCCGAAAGCGTGGTCAGGCGCCGATTTCGAGCATTTTTTCCGCATTTTTGCGTAGATTTGCGAGGGTTTTCCGCCATTATGAAACCTGCGGACCGCCCGAGACAACCCTGCGACCCTGCAGAAAGACCCAAGAATTTACAAGCTGCTACCAATTTAAGGTCTGAAAAGACCTTCCGGAATTCTGCAGTTCATTTGACGCGCATCAAGTTTTGCAAGAAAAAAAAGAGCCCTGCGGACGGCTCAAACATGCGTCCCGCAGGGCTTCAGAGGCTTCGCTGGGCTCAGCAGATTCGAGGGAGCTGCTCGCCCGCGAGCCAGTCGACGGTCCGGCGTCCACCCATGAGGGTGACCATCTCGACCATGCCGACTGGGACGTCAGAGTCGTCCGTCACGCGACCGATCCTTGCGGCGTTCTCGCCATAGGGCGAGGCGCGCATGGCGGCGAGCGCCGCGTCGGCCTCGTCTTCGGGGACGATCACGATCATCTTGCCTTCGTTGGCGACGTATAGCGGATCGAGTCCGAGGAATTCGCAGGCGCTCCGGACTTCGGGGCGCACGGGCACGGTGCTCTCCTCAAGAAGGATCCCAACGTTGCTCTGGGAGGCGATTTCGTTGAGTGTGGCGGCAAGGCCTCCGCGGGTCGGATCGCGCAGCACGTGGACGTGCGGGGCGGCGGAAAGGACCGCCTCGACCATTTCGTTCAATGGTGCGCAGTCGCTCTCGACGGTCGTGCCGAAGCTCATGCCTTCGCGGAAGGAGAGGATGGCGGTGCCGTGGTCGCCCATGGTGCCCGAGATGAGCACGGCGTCGCCGGGACGTGCGGCGCGCCCCGAGATCGTGCCCTCCGAGATCTTTTCGCCGATGCCGGAGATCGCGATGTAGACGCCGTCTCCGTGGCCTCGCTCGACCACCTTGGTGTCGCCCGTCACGATGGCGACGCCCGCCTCTTCGCAGGTTTTCGCCATGGAGGCGACGACGGCGTCGAGGTCCTTCAGGGGAAAGCCCTCTTCAAGAATGAAGCTGGCGGTGAGATAGAGGGGCCGCGCACCGCACATGGCGACGTCGTTGATGGTGCCTGCTACGGAGAGCCGCCCGATGTCGCCGCCGGGGAAGAAGAGGGGACGCACGACGTGGCCGTCGCAGGAGACGGCCACGGGGCGGGTCATGGGCGGAAGGAGCGCGCCGTCGTGCCCTTCGTCGAGCCAGGCGTTCGTGAAGTGCCGTCCGAAGACGTCGTGAATGAGCTGCGCGGTGGCGCGGCCGCCCGCGCCGTGGGTGAGGTCGACGGCGCCGTTCTTCATGTCGAGGGGGCGCATGTAAAAGTCGGTCATGGTTCTTCCTTCTTCCTTTATCGCTGATCGTCAGAAGTCTTCGCCTTCTCGGGCGCTGCGGCGCGGCGTCGGCCGTAGCTCCAGGCGGCCGCACAGGCGCCTTCCGAGGAGACCATGCAGGCCCCGATCGGGTTGGCGGGATTGCAGGCGCGGCCAAAGAGCGGGCATTGTTCGGGCGTCTTTTCGCCCCTGAGGATCGCACCGCAGGCGCAGGCCTTGTTGTCCGTGACGGCGCGCTCGGTCATGGCAAAGCGCTTTTCCGCGTCGAAGTCCGCCCATTCGGGGCGAAGCTTCAGGGCGGACTTAGGGAGGCGTCCGAGTCCGCGCCACTCGAACGAATCGCGAAGCTCGAAGACCTCGTCCATGAGGCGGATGGCGGCGACGTTCCCATCACGGGTGACGGCGCGGGTGAATTCGTTTTCAACTTCGTGGCGGCCGTCGTTCACCTGCCTAACCATCATCAGGATGGCGTAGAGCATGTCGAGGGGCTCGAACCCCGTCACAACGACGGGAAGGCGGTTGTCGCGCGCGAAGACCTCGTAGGGTCCCGAACCGATGATGGTTGAGACGTGGGCGGGGCCCACGAGACCGTCGAGAACGGGCACTTCGGGACGCTCCTCGCTCATCTTCAGGATGTGGGTCATCGCGGCGGGCGTGAGCACGTGGTTGCAGAAAACCGAGAAGTTCTTCACGCCCGCGGCCTTTGCGGTCTTGAGGACAACGGCCGTGGGCGGCGTGGTCGTCTCGAACCCGATCGCGAAGAAGACGACCTCGCGCTCTGGATTGGCTTTCGCCAGCTCAAGCGCATCCATGGGCGAGTAGATCATGCGGATGTCCGCGCCCTGAGCCTTGGCCTTGAAGAGCGACATGCCCTTGCCCGCCGGGACGCGCATGGTGTCGGCATAGGTGCAGAGGATCACGTTCCTTTCGAGCGCGAGCTGCATCGCCATGTCGATGCGCGCGACGGGCAGCACGCAGACGGGACAGCCCGGTCCGTGGATCATGCGCACGTTGGGCGGCAGGATGTCGGTGAGCCCCCAGCGGGCGAGCACGTGGGTGTGGCCGCCGCAGAACTCCATGAAGCGGTAGATCCTTTTCGGATCGGCCTCATGCCTGATCTCGGCAGCAATGCGCCGTGCGGCATCGCCCTCACGGTATTCGTCGACGTACTTCATGATGCGTGCTCCTCGTCGTGCAGACCCGCGGCCTTGAGCGCCGCGAGGGTCCTCTGGGCCTCCTCGGGGTCGATGCGGTTGAGCGCGAAGCCCACGTGCACGATGACCCAGTCTCCCGGAACGGGGCGCTCGATGAGCGAGACGTTGACCGTCTTTTCAATGCCGCCGATGTCGCAGACGGCCTCGCCGTCGCCGGCGAGCCTGATGATCTGTCCTGGAATGGCGAGACACATGTCATGATTCTCCTTGTGGTTGCACTCGTCCGAGGACGGCGGAGGCGTCGAGCGGCGCGTACTCAGTCGCGCCTGCGGCCAGTGCCGAGCGGGCCCACCAGGCCTCACCGAGCGAAAGTCCGCCGTCTCCCGCGGGGACGTGCAGCGGCAGCGCTCCGGCGAGGCCCCTCGAAGTGAGCGCCTCGACGAGCCCCTTCGAGAGGGCCGCGTTGTTCATGGTACCGCCCGTGAGGGCGACAAGCATGTTTTCATTGTCGTCCGAGGCAAGAAGCCCCGGACCGAATTCTTCGACGAGCTTCGTCGCGTGGAAGGCGATCCAGTCGGCGAGCGCGGCGATGACGGCATTTTCCACGAGGGCCGCGAGACACTCGACGGATGCCCCCGAGAGCCTTTCGTCGACGACGCGGCGAACGAGCGGCACGAGCGAGAGCGTGCCGTCGGCCAGAATCGTCCAGTCGCCCGCCTCGACGTCGAACGTGCCGCAGGCGGGATTGTCGCGTCCGCGCACCGCAGCGCCCTCAAGACGCATGGCGGCCGTTGCCTCGTCGTGCTGATGGGTGCAGAGGCCGAGAATGGCGCTCATGCCGTCGAACCAGCGTCCGAAGGACGTGGTCGTGCCGAGCAGGGCCGTCTTCTCCGGATCCCCTGCGAGGAGGTTTCTCAGCATCGGCACGGACGCAATGTCGGGGAAGAGTTCTTCCGCAAAGTCCCCCGCGCCCGCCATCGCCATCAGGGCGACGCCCATGCGCCAGGGTTCCGTGGCGGCCCTGTCGCCGCCCGGCATCGGCATGGGCTCGAGGTGAGAGAGCCTCGCCCAGGAGGCGGGCCCGCAGAGAAGCAGTTCACCGCCCCAGGGGAGACGGTCCGCTCCCATGCCGACGCCGTCGAGCGCAAGGCCGAGCAGGGGCTTCACGACGCCGCGCTCCGCCGCCACGACGCCCACGTGGGCCGCATGATGGTGGACGGGAATGCAGGGAATGCCGTGCAGGTCCGCATATTCAAGGGCAAGTCTCGTCGAGGGAAAGTCCGGATGCGCGTCGCAGGCGACGACCTCGGGACTCAGTTCAAAAAGGGCGCTCATGTGTGAGACCGAGCGCGAGAGAAGCTCGACCGTCGGTCGGTTCGAGAGGGATCCCACGTGCTGCGTCAGGAAGGCTTCGCGATCACGAAGAAAGCACGCCGTGTTCTTGAGATAGGGCCCGAAGGCGAGGGCGACGGGCTTTTTCGCCGCGCCCGCAGATTCGGGGAGCATGACCGCCTCGGGCGCATAACCCCTCGAGCGGCGCACGAAGGACGTGCCTTCAACGCCCGCCCTCACGACCGAGTCGTCGCAGGGTGTGACGATGTCTCGATTGGAGAGAAGGAAGAGGTCTGCGACCCCGGAGAGGCGCTCGAGCGCCTCCTCGTTTTCGGTGCAGAGCGGCAGTCCGCTCATGTTGGCGCTCGTCATCACGAGCGTGACGGGAAGGACGTCGTTCATCCAGCCGCGTCCCTCGGGCTCGCCCGCAAAGCTGTGGAAGATGAGGGCGTGAAGAGGCGTATAGGGGAGCATGACCCCGATCGCCTCGAGTCCGTCGGCAACGCCTGCAAGCGCAGGCACGTTTTCCCCCGTCCTTCTCTTCAGCAGCACGATCGGATGCGCGGGGCCCGTGAGAAGGACCTTCTCATCGTCGGTGACGTGTGCGAAGCGCTCGGCCGAAGCAAGGCCCGCGACCATGACGGCAAGGGGCTTTTCATCGCGCTGCTTGCGGCTGCGGAGCGCAGCGACGGCTTCCGGATTCTCGGCGTCACACGCAAGGTGAAAGCCGCCGAGCCCCTTGATCGCAACGATCCGGCCGGCCCCGAGGGCCTTCACCGTCTCACGGATGGCGTCGCCCTCGACCGCCGTACCGTCGGGCGTCACGAGCGTGAGCTTCGGTCCGCAGACGGGGCAGGCGATCGGCTGGGCGTGGAAGCGCCTGTTGAGCGGATCCTCGTACTCGGCCCTGCAGTCGGGGCACATCGGAAAGCCCGCCATGGCCGTCTGGGGACGGTCGTAGGGAAGGTGGCGCGTGATGGTGAAGCGCGGACCGCAATGGGTGCAGTTTGCAAAAGGATAGCGCCAGCGGCGGTCGTTGGGATTGAAGATGTCGTCGAGGCAGGCGTCACACACACAGGCGTCGGCAGTGACGGCAGTGGTCACGCGGCCGCCGGAGGGCGTGGCGGAAATGGAGAAGCCCTCCATGCCCTGAAGTTCGCCCGCCGCGGGCTCGACGGCGTCGATGCGCGCGAGCGGGGGCTTCCCGGCAAGGAGCGCCTCGGGAAAGCGTTCGAGCACCTCAGGTTCGCCCTCAAGGTGCACGACGACCCCTTCGGCGTCGTTCCAGACGGTGCCCGAGAGCCCGAGCTCAAGCGCGATCCTGTAGACCGTGGGTCTGAAGCCCACGCCCTGCACGAGTCCGCGCACGCGAAAGTCCGTTGCGGCCTTCGTCATGGCCGGACCTCACAGTCCCGAGAGCATCAGTTCGGCGGCAAGCCAGGCGAGCCACTTCTCCATGCCTTCGCCCGACACGGCCGAGACACGCATCGTGCGGATCTTCGGGTTCACGCGTCTGGCGTTCTCCTCGGCCCTCTCTGGGTCAAACGGGACGTAGGGCAGAAGATCCGTCTTCGTGAGGATCATCAGGTCGGCCGCGCGGAACATGTCGGGATACTTGAGCGGCTTGTCCTCGCCCTCCGTGACGGAGAGGAGCACGACCTTGTGAGCCTCGCCGAGGTCGAACTCGGCCGGGCAGACGAGGTTGCCTACGTTCTCGATGAAGAGCACGGACTCGTCTTCAGGCACGAGGTGCTCGAGCGCGTGGCTCACCATCGCGGCGTCGAGATGGCAGCCCTTGCCCGTGTTGATCTGCAGGGCTCGCACGCCCGTGGCGCGTATGCGCTCGGCGTCGTTCGCGGTCTGCTGGTCGCCCTCGATCACGGCCGTGCGAAAGCCCGAGGCCCTCTTGAGCGTCTGAGCGAGAAGCTCGGTCTTGCCCGAACCGGGCGACGAGACAAGATTGAGCGCGAGCACGCGGTGTTCGCGGAAGAACTTCCTGTTGACGGCCGCAATCGCGTTGTTTCGCCCGAGGATGTCCTCCTCGATCGAGATGGCGCGCGAGGCGGACGTCGTCGGGGCGTGGCTGTGAGCGGGACCGTGGTCCTGGTCATGATGGTGCCCGTTGGCATGGTCATGACGATGCTCATGATCGTGATCGTGATCGTGGGCGACATGAGTCGTTACATTGCCGTTCTCGTCCACATGGGCGTGCATGTGGGTGTGGTTGTGTTCGCCGCAGCCGCAGGTTGTGCACATCTTTCGGTCTCCTTCGCGCGCATCCCGAATTGGAGAGGCGCACAAAAACTTTGTCTATGTCTTCATTCTAGGCGTCTCGCGGATACCCCGACCTCAACCACAAGGACCGTTGCAATTGAGCATTGGTACTAGAAGAACGTCACCCAAAGGGATAAGATTGCAGGATACATACCGTTTTTGGAGACCAGCGTCATGGCCGGAAAACCGAACAAGGCCGGAAAGTCCGGCAAGCCCAGTCCCGCAGGGAAGCGCGGCGGCCGCAGGCCCGCATCCGCCCAGCAGCACCCCGGAGAAGTCCTTCGCGAAATCCTCGCAGATACCCCGCCCGCACTCGCGGCGAAGTGGTTCGGCCTCTCGGCGACCGAACTCGAGGCCTTCTACCACGGCAAACTACCGCTCACGCCCGCCATGGCCGAAACCGCAGGCTCGATATTCGGCACGGGCGCAGCCCCCTGGCTCGACATGATGGCCGCTTGGGACGAGGCTCACGCGACCGAGAAGGCCGCCCCTTGATGCGCAAACCCAAGCATTTCCTCCACAGTCACTGAATGCAAGAAAGCCGCGGGCTCTGACACCTGCGGCCTTTTCACACACGGGAGCGAAGATCTGACGCCGATTATTCGGTCCTGCCGTCCTTTTTGCGAGGTTCGGCGACGTTGGCTTCGGGTTGAACATCGTCGGCATTGGCGGCCTTCTCGGCCTCCTCCTTCGTCATGAAGCCGGCGGGAGCCTTCCAGTCCTCGCCGTAGTAGAGGCGAATGACCTTCCAGTTGACGACAAACATGAGCGCGACAATGGCGAGGATCTGGCACGCGAGGCCGAGGTAGTAGAGCAGGGTGGCATCAGAAGCCGCGCCGTAGTAGGCGTTGAAGAATTCCTGAAGTCCGAGTCCGGTTTCAGCGGCATGCCCGCCGATGAGTACGAGAGAGATCGCGTAGAAGGCGAGCGCCACGCGCATGAAGAGCCTCTGGGCGGGCCAGCGGTAGCCGATTTTGCGGGCGATCATGAGAATGAAAATGGGAAGAAGCAGGGGAAACGCCATGAAGAGCGTCCCGATGAGCCAGTTGAGCATGGTTTTCGAAGCGGTCGGATGTGGGTGGAATGTGCCGTGATGTTACCACGAGCTCCACAAAGTGGATCGATAATGCCCAACTGCAGACCGGAATGATTGCCCTGCGTCTCTGGAGAGGAACCTCCTGAACGCAGCACCCGAAATGCAACTCTTGTTCAGAAACAAAGGGCGGATTGGTGACAGTCAGACGTTCGAAAAAAATGGGCCTTTCGCGGATTCGTGTGGGTAATTCCTGCGCGGAATCGAATCGTCAAGCTGTCGTGGAATAGCGCAGGCCGTTAGGCCGAGC
>OIXA01001794.1_pt1 | contig 26163 bp, 20 predicted proteins | sample 1587721 | NCBI WGS metagenome assembly OIXA01 (sample SAMEA3888900, study PRJEB22519) | human gut metagenome | biome: human gut; feature: human-associated habitat; material: faeces | place: Denmark | collected 2013
TTTTGGGAGAAAGGCCGCCCCTGCCATAATGAGGACGAGTGAGGCGACAAATAAATGAAAAGAGAATGGAAGAAGAACTCGATAAAAACCATATACCAGCCCATATAGCCATCATCATGGATGGCAATGGCAGATGGGCCACGGCCCGCAACAAGCCTAGAAGCTACGGCCATCAGGCCGGGGTAGACACTGTGAGGCGCATCACGGCAGAGTGTGCGAGGCTCGGAGTGAAATATCTTACGCTCTACACCTTCTCTACCGAGAACTGGAAGCGCCCGGCACAGGAGATACATGCCCTGATGGGGCTGGTGCTGAGCGCCCTTGAGGATGAAATCTTCATGAAGAACAACGTGCGCTTCAGGGTGATTGGCGACTTAGGCAGACTGCCCGAGGAGGTGCGCGACAAGCTTCTAGAAACCATGGAGCATACCCAGGCCAACACGGCAATGACCATGGTGGTGGCACTGAGCTACTCGGCACGCTGGGAGATAACGCAAGCAGCACGGCAGATAGCCTGCCGCGTGAGCGAAGGACAGTTGAGACCCGAAGACATCAACGAGGAGCTGATGAGCCGGAATATGCAAACCAACTTCATGCCCGACCCTGACTTGCTCATCAGAACGGGAGGAGAACTGCGCATAAGCAACTATCTGCTCTGGCAGATAGCCTATTCTGAACTTTATTTCTGCAATACCTATTGGCCTGACTTCAGCGAAGCCGACTTGCATAAGGCTATAGCCAGTTACCAGAAAAGGCAAAGACGCTACGGAAAGACCGAGGCCCAGATAGAAGAAAGTAAGTAAAAACGAAATATACTTGTAGATGATATATATAAATAAGGTTTTGGTTATGATGGCTGTGTCGGCCGGAGTGGCGATGCATGCCAACGCACAGCAAACCATCGTTCATCCCGATATCAGCTATGCGGGCAACCCTCTGAGCGTCACCATTGGCGGTCTTAAGGTCTCTGGCGTACAGGGATATGAGGACTATGTGCTCTTGGGCATCTCCGGACTGAGCGTGGGACAGCGCATCAGCTTGCCGGGCACAGAGATAACCGACGCCGTGAAGCACTACTGGAAGCACGGACTCTTCTCGGATGTAGCTATTTCTGCCGACTCTATCGTGGGCGATAAGGTGTACTTAAACATACACCTGAAGTTGCGGCCGCGCGTTTCTACTATCAACTATATAGGCTTGAAAAAGTCAGAAAAGGAAGATATGGAAGCCAAACTCGGTATCATCAAGGGCGGACAGATAACACCTAACATGATAGACAGGGCCAAAACGCTTGCCAAGAAGTATTTCGACGACAAGGGATTCAAGAACGCGGACATTCAGGTGGTGCAGCGCGATGACGTTGCGCAGAAAAACCACGTCATCCTCGATGTCATCATCGACAAGAAGGAGAAGATGAAGGTGCGCACCATCACCATCGAGGGCAACGATGCTTTGCGGGCAAGCCAGATAAAGGGCGGTCTGTTCAAGAAGGGTGCGTTCTCCAAGACTCACGAGGCGGGCAAATTGTCATCATTCCTCAAGTCGAAGAAGTTCACTCCCGAGCGTTGGAAGGCCGACAAGCAGAAACTTATCGACAAGTATAACGAGCATGGCTACCGCGACGCTGTAATCTTGAGCGACAGCGTATGGAACGTTGACGACAAGCACGTAAGCATAAATATAAAGGTAGACGAAGGCAAGAAGTACTTTGTACGAAACATAACATGGGTGGGCAACACTGTTTACAGCTCTGATTATCTTGCTTCCGTTCTCGGCATGAAGAAGGGCGACGTTTACAACCAGAAGCTTATGAACAAGCGACTCACCGAAGACGAGGACGCCGTGGGCAACAACTACTGGAACAACGGATACCTCTTCTACTCGCTTCATCCTACAGAGATAAACATCGTAGGCGACTCTATCGACCTTGAGATGCGTATCTTCGAGGGACCGCAGGCCCACATCAACCACGTACGCATCAACGGTAACGACCGTCTGTATGAGAATGTAGTGCGTCGCGAGCTTCGTACAAAGCCGGGCGACCTCTTCTCGAAGGAGGCTCTGCAGCGTTCGGCACGTGAGATTGCATCAATGGGACACTTCGATCCGGAGAAGGTCAATCCGCAGCCTGTGCCCGACCCAGAGAACGGAACAGTAGATATCAACTACGATCTTGAGCAGAAGTCGAACGACCAGATTGAGTTCTCGCTCGGATGGGGACAGACTGGTGTAATCGGACGAATCGGACTCAAGCTCAACAATTTCTCGATGCGCAACCTCTTCAACAAGAACAAGGAGCATCGTGGTATCATGCCGATCGGCGACGGTGAGGTTCTCTCTATCGGAGCACAGACCAACGGTACATACTATCAGTCGTACAACACCTCTTATTCAACCAACTGGTTTGGAGGCAAGCGGCCGATACAGTTCTCGGTAGGAGCCTACTTCTCTAAGCAGACCGACGTTTCGAGCAACTACTACAACAGTGGTTACTTCAACAACTACTACAATTATATGTACGGTTATGGCAGCTACGGCAACTACAACAACTACGAGTCGTACTACGATCCCGACAAATACATCAAGTTGTTCGGTTTCTCACTGGGATGGGGCAAGCAGTTGCGCTGGCCAGACGACTACTTCCAGTTGTCGCTCTCGCTCTCGTACACACGCTATATGCTTAAGAACTGGAGCTACTTCCTCATGACCAACGGTAATTCCAACAACCTCAACCTCAGCATACAGCTGTCGCGTACATCTACCGACAACCAGTTGTTCCCACGTCGCGGTTCAGAGTTCGTAGCATCGGTTACCGTTACTCCGCCATGGTCGGCATGGGACGGCAAGGACTACGAACACCTCGCCACCAACGCTAAGTCGGCTACCTATAATAAGGAGCAGCAGGAGAAGTACCGCTGGGTAGAATACCACAAGTGGAAGTTCAAGGGTCGCATGTTCACCGCACTCACAAGCGGACAGAAGTGTCTTGTGCTTATGACCCGACTCGAATTCGGATTGCTCGGCTCGTTCAACAAGTGGAAGAAGTCGCCGTTCGAAACCTACTACATGGGTGGTGACGGTATGACTGGATACTCTACATCATACGCCGAAGAGACCATCGGTCTGCGTGGATATGAGAACGGTTCGCTCACTCCATACGGCTACGAGGGCTATGCCTACGACCGCATGACACTCGAATTGCGCTATCCGTTCCTCCTTGGCAACACCACCATCTACGGCCTCGGATTTATCGAAGGCGGTAACTCATGGACCGAAACCAAGAAGTTCAACCCGTTCGATATGAAGCGCTCGGCAGGTATTGGTGTGCGCATCTTCCTCCCGATGGTGGGACTGATGGGTATCGATTGGGCTTACGGCTTCGACAAGGTGTTCGGCACCAAGGGCGGTTCGCAGTTCCACTTCATCCTCGGTCAGGAGTTCTAATTCCGGTTAGTCCGGAATTAGAAATGTTGGATTTAGAATGTCGAAATCTTTAATTAGAAATACAACTATGAGGAAATTGCTATTCATCTGTCTCTTTGCCATAACGGCATTGACGGCAAGTGCGCAGAAGTTTGCGCTGCTCGACATGGAATACATTCTGAAGAACATTCCGGCATACGAGCGTGCCAACGAACAACTCAACCAGGTGTCGAAGAAATGGCAGGCCGAAGTTGAGGCGCTCAACACCGAGGCTTCAACGCTCTACAAGAACTACCAGAATGAGATGGTGTTCCTTTCGGCAGAACAGAAGAAAGACCGCCAGGAGGCAATAATGAAGAAGGAGAAGGAGGCAAGCGACCTTAAGCGCAAGTACTTCGGACCCGAAGGCGAGCTGTTCAAGAAGCGCGAGAGCCTCATGTCGCCCATTCAGGAGGAGATATACACAGCGGTGAAGGAGATATCCGAACTGCGTGGCTACTCGCTCGTGCTCGACCGTGCTTCCGACTCAGGCATAATATTCGGTTCGCCCAAGATTGACATCAGCAACGAAGTGCTGCAGAAGCTCGGCTATGGAATTTAGAATTAGGAATTAGGAATTTTGAATTTTGAGTTGTTCTCGGCTTTGCCTGCGATTTTGAATTATTCAATTTGAATTGTTAGGCTTTGCTGATTCGGAATTAGGAATTTGTAATTTTGAAAATTCATTTATAGAGTTTGGAAAATAATTAATAACAAAAAAAATAGAAAATGAAAAAGCTTATCTTAATGCTTATGTTGTGCATGCCATTGGCAACATTCGCACAGAAATTCGGACACGTTAACGCACAGGACATCATGCAGTCAATGCCTGAGTTCATCAAGGCTCGTGGCGAGGTGGAAGCCGCTGCCAAGCAGTATGACAACGACCTCAAGGCTATGCAGGACGAGCTCCAGCGCAAGGCCCAGGACTACGACAAGAACGCCTCGACAATGAACGAGACCAAGAAGAAGGAGACAGAGGAAAGTCTCCAGCAGATGTATCAGAAGATACAGCAGACCGCCCAGGACAACCAGCAGGCTCTCGCCAAGCTCCAGCAGGAGAAGATCAGCCCTATCACCAACAAGCTCGTTGAGGCTATCAAGGCTGTAGGCAAGACAGGCGGCTATGTATATATCATGGACATCACATCAGGCATACCTTACATCAGCGACACTCTCAGCAAGGATGTTACTGCCGAGGTTAAGGCCCAGCTCAACAAGCCGGCTGCTGCCAAGAAGTAATTGATTGTTTCAACAGATACAACAACAAGGAGGCTATGGCGTATAAGCCGCAGCCTCCTTTTTTGCTTTCAAGCCAAATACAGCGTAAGGAGACGGCTACTCCATTTATTCCAATAATCCCAAAAAGCGACAACATTTATGAAGAAAATATTCTTACTACTTTTCGTGCTTGCCCTTCCGTTGCTAGCGAGTGCGCAGATAAGGTTCGGCGTTTTCAGCTATGACACCGTGTTGAAGTCGATGTCCGATTATATTATGGCACAGCGCACCATCGACGGCCTGCGCCAGAAGTACGACAGCGAAATGAAGCGCTCCGAACAGGAGTTCAATGCCAAGTACGAGGAGTTTCTCGAAGAGCAGCGCGACCTCGTTCCTGCCATCCTTCGCAAGCGTCAGACCGAGATACAGGAGATGATGGAGAAGAACGTAGCCTTCAAGCAGGAGGCACAGCGACTGCTCAGCCAGGCAGAGGCAGACGCCCTGACTCCCGTGAAGCGCAAGCTCAACGAGGCTGTTGCAAAGGTAGGGGCGCAGCAGGGTTATGCCTTCATACTCAACACCGACGGCGACGCCTGCCCGTACATCAACCCCGAGATGGGCGAGGACGCCACCGAGGCAATCAGAGCCGAATTAAACAAATAGCCGTATGATGAACTTTCCTCAACAACCAGGCCCCATCGGCGTGTTCGATTCGGGCTACGGCGGACTGACCGTGCTGCACGGCATACGCCAGCTACTGCCGCAATACGACTACATGTATCTCGGCGACAACGCCCGCGCACCCTATGGCTCGCGCTCGTTTGAAGTGGTCTACCAGTTCACAAGGCAGGCCGTACTGAAGCTGTTCTCCATGGGTTGCCATCTCGTGATACTCGGATGCAACACCGCATCGGCAAAGGCTCTGCGCACCATACAGCAGCGCGACCTGCCCATGCTCGACCCTTCGCGCCGCGTACTGGGCATAATCCGCCCAACGGCAGAGACGATAGGCAATCTGACCGAGTCGCGCCACATCGGCGTGCTCGCCACCGAGGGCACCATAAAGAGCCAGTCGTACTCGATGGAGATACGCAAGCTGTTTCCCGACATACACGTCTCGGGCGTGGCATGTCCGCTTTGGGCAGCCATAGTTGAGGCAGGCGAGGCCGACTCGCCCGGTGCCGACTACTTCGTGAAGAAGCGCATCGACCAGCTCATGCGCAAGGATCCGCTCATCGATACCATCATACTCGGCTGCACACACTATCCGTTGCTGATGAGTTCGGTAGTGAAGAATGTGCCCAAAGGCGTACGCATCATGTCGCAAGGCACATACGTGGCAAATTCGCTTGCCGACTATCTGAAGCGTCATTCCGAAATGGAGCGCAACATCACGCAAGGCGGAACGTGCCGCTATCTCACCACCGAGAGTGAGGAACGCTTCAGCGAGACAGCCCGCATATTCCTGCACGAGGACGTAACTGTAAATCATGTTGACCTGACGGAATAATTAAAGTTGGGAATTTATAAAGTTGAGAGTTGAGAATTGATAGTTGAGAGTTATGATTACCTTGGTAAACATAAGGTATACTAAACGTATACAAACTGAGCATATCATAACTTTCAGTTCTCAACTTTCAACTCTCAGTTCTCAACTTCACCCCTCCATCAATTAGTGGATTGATAATCTTTGATGCCCTGCAATGGCAAAAGCACAGTTTAGATAGTGCTTTTGTCATTGCAGGGCTTTTTGTATTTATTCGCTTCTTAGCGCCCTTGTCGTTTCGGTCTCACTTACATTCAACACCTGACACTTAACATTCAACACTTAACACTTAACATTCTCCCTAAAAAAGGAGTCCTTTTGCATTCCAAATGTAGTCCTTTTGCACTCCAAAAGGAGTCCTTTTAGCAGGCAAATGTAGTCCTTTTGGGAGGCAAAAGGAGTCCTTTTGGAAAGCATGCCGATTATTGCTCCCTCATGAGGAAACAATTGCAGCCTCGCGAGGAAAACAAAAACAGCACCCAGCAGACAGTCATAATCTGCAACGGCAGATTCTTGTTTGACTGAAGTTTCGCAATCGAAAGTAGTCAAGAAGTTCAGTTATTTAACAGGAAATATTGCTTTATCTCAAAATAAAGCAGTACCTTTGCACCCGATTTGATAAATGTATAACTCTGTGGAAGAATTTGGCTGCTTGCAACCACACTAAAAAATGCTAAAACTGCACACTCCAACTATGCGCCGGTGCGCACAGACAGAACAGGTTGGATAGCGGTAATTGGTGTTTTTCCACTAATTTTTTAATTTTAAAATTTGGAAAAAATGAATTATCTTTTTTCATCAGAATCAGTTTCAGAGGGCCATCCCGACAAGGTGGCCGACCAGATTTCAGACGCTCTTGTTGACCAGTTCCTCGCCTACGACGCGAACGCACACTGCGCCATCGAGTCGTTCGTCACAACAGGCCAGGTGGTAATCATGGGCGAGGTGCGCTCAGAAGCCTACATCGACCTGCAGACCATCGCACGCAAGACCATCAACCAGATTGGCTACAACAAGTCAGAATACCAGTTCGACGGCAACTCCTGCGGCGTGCTCACTGCCATACACGAGCAGAGCGACGACATCAACCGCGGCGTAAGCCGTGCCGAGGAGGAAGAGCAGGGAGCCGGCGACCAGGGAATGATGTTCGGCTATGCCACCAACGAGACCGAGAACTATATGCCCGTGACGCTCGACCTGGCACAGCTCATCATGCGCGTACTTGCCGACATACGCAAGGAGGGCAAGCAGATGACCTATCTGCGCCCCGACTCAAAGAGCCAGGTCACTGTAGAATACTCAGAAGAAGGCATACCGCAGCGCATCGACACCATCGTAGTGAGCACCCAGCACGACGAGTTTGACGACGACGACGAACGCATGCTCGCCAAAATCAAGGACGACGTGCTCAACATCCTCATGCCACGCGTCAAGGCCGAGATACACAGCGAGAAGGTGCTCGCACTCTTCGGCGACGACATCAAGTACTTCGTCAACCCCACCGGCAAGTTCGTCATCGGCGGACCTCACGGCGACACCGGACTCACCGGACGCAAGATCATCGTCGACACATACGGCGGCAAGGGCGCACACGGCGGCGGAGCGTTCTCGGGCAAGGACCCCTCTAAGGTAGACCGCTCGGCAGCATACGCCGCACGCCACATAGCCAAGAACATGGTAGCGGCAGGCGTAGCCGACGAAATGCTCGTGCAGGTGAGCTACGCCATCGGCGTGGCAGAGCCCGTCAACATCTATGTCAACACCTACGGACGCTCACGCGTACAGATGAGCGACGCCGAGATAGCGCAGAAGATAAGCAAGCTCTTCGACCTCCGTCCGAAGGCAATCGAGCGCACACTCAAGCTGCGCCAGCCCATCTATCGCGAGACAGCAGCCTACGGACACATGGGACGCAAGAACGAGATTGTCGAGAAGACATTCACATCGCGCTACCACGACACCAAGGTCATGAAGCTCGAACTCTTCACATGGGAGAAGCTCGACCGCGTCGACGACATCAAGAAGGAATTCGGACTGTAACACTTCAAGCCGGGCGTGCCACAAGGCATGCCCGGCAAACATATACCAACCAACCCACAATTAAATGATTCACACAGCTTCTGACTCCATACACGTAGAGGAAATAGTGCTCGGCGAAGACGGACAGCCCGTAGCCGCACCCCAGCAGCGCCAGCACTTTCAGCCCACGCCCGCACAAGTGCTGTCGTGGCTGCCGCGGAACGCCACACCCGAGCAGCAAGACTCCGCCATTCAGGCCAATATCAAACCCTCGGAGATAACATGGAGCCAGCAGCCCGACACGCTGCATCTGCCCGGACACAGCAAGGGCAAGTCGTGGCGCGACGTGAACATGCCCAAGTACTACCGCGAGTCGTACTTCACCGGCAAGCCCTTCTTCCATCCCGAACTCTTCGGCGGACGACTCGGAGTGGCAGGCGACCCCGTACCCTACAGCATAGCGCGCGACAACGTCATAACACTACTGCTGCTCGGATGCTTCGTGCTCGCCCTCATAGCCTACGCCAAGTCCAAAGGATTCATACTGCGCCAGGCCAAAGACTTCTTCCGTCCGCCCCACAACGAGAAGCTGACATCCATCAGCGAGACATCAGGCGAACTGCGTTTCCAGCTCTTCCTCGTGCTCCAGAGCAGCCTGTTGATGGCACTCATATTCTTCTTCTACGTACAGCGCAACATCACTGACACATTCATCATCGACCAATACCAGGCCATCGGAGTGTTCGCAGCCATCATCACCGCATACGCCATGCTCAAAGCCGTGGCATACAGCGTCACAGGATGGGTGTTCTTCGACCGGCGCCGCAACGACCTGTGGATGAAGTCGTTCCTCTTCCTGCTCGCAATGGAGGGAGTATGCATATTCCCTATAGTGATGCTGCGGGCCTACTTCGATATGCCCGTACACACGACACTCCTCAGCACCGCCATAGTGCTCGGCATATTCAAATTGCTGTCGCTTTACAAGTCATATCTCATCTTTTTCAGAAACGGAGGCCATTCTCTGCAAATTTTTTTGTACTTTTGCACACTTGAAATAATACCCCTTGCGATGCTCATCGGAGCACTCATGATAACAACGGCAAACCTGAAGGTGGATTACTGACAAAACGCCTGCTCAACAAGCCCCGCACCCCTCGCCCCAAAGGCACAATGACAATTACGAATAATCACGACATACTTACATATACAAAGAGAAATGATTAAGAAGATTCTGATATCCCAGCCCGAACCGTCAAGCGAGAAATCACCCTACTTCGATATCGCCAAGGACTTTGGCGTAGAACTCGTGTTCCGCCCGTTCATCAAGGTCGAGGGATTGAGTCCCAAAGAATTCCGCCAGCAGAAGATCAGCCTGCTGGACTTCACAGCCGTAGTCTTCACATCGCGCCACGCCATCGACAACTATTTCAACCTCGCCAAGGAGATGCGCATCACAATCCCCGAGGACATGAAATACTTCTGCGTCACCGAAACCATCGCACTCTACATACAGAAGTACGTGCAGTACCGCAAGCGCAAAGTGTTCTTCGGCACAACCGGCAAGATCGACTCGCTCATACCAACCATGGTGAAGCACAAGACCGAAAAGTATCTCGTGCCGCTCAGCTCTGTACACAACGACGACATCGAACGCCTGCTCGACGCCAAGAAACTGCACCATAAGGAATGCGTGATGTACCGCACCGTAAGCAACGACTTCACCGAAGAAGAAGCCAAGTCGTTCGACTGCGACATGCTCGTATTCTTCAGCCCTTCAGGCATCAAGGCGTTCACCAAGAACTTCCCTGAATTCACTCAGGGCGACGTTCGCATCGCCACATTCGGACCCGCTACAGCCAAGGCCGTGACCGATGCCGGCTACCGACTCGACCTCGAAGCACCCACCAAGGAATTCCCTTCGATGACAGGAGCGCTGCAGCACTATCTGGAGAACAACAAGTAAGTTGAGATGTTAACATGACAACATCCAAATACAGCCTCCCACAGTCGGAGCGCATTAACAGCAAAAAGCAGATTGACCGCCTCTTTCGCGGAGGCGGATCAAAGGCTATGACAGCCTCACCGCTGCGTATGGTGTACATGGCCGACAGCCGACAGACAGACTCACAGCCTTCTGACGGACATCAGCCCATGGCGCAGATGATGGTGAGTGTGCCCAAGCGCTACTTCAAGCGCGCCGTCAAGCGCAACTACGTCAAGCGTCAGGTGCGCGAAGCCTACCGGCTCAACAAGCACATACTCGTCAACCATCTCACACAGAAAGCCGACAAGACAGTTTCGCTCTGCTTCATCTGGACATCCGACCGGCTTCTGCCCACAGCCGAAGTGATGAAGCGCATGGCCAATCTGCTTACCCGACTCGTTGAGAAGCTGTCGGCAAATGACAATAAAAACACCCCGCAATGAACCGAATCTCACGCATACTCGCCTGGATTGTGATACAACCCATCAGATTCTATCAGAAATTCATCACTCCCTACACCCCGGCTTCATGCCGGTTTCAGCCCACATGCTCCGAATACGCACGCCAGGCATTGCTCAAGCACGGATTCTTCAAGGGCATGGCACTCTCCATATGGCGCATCCTAAGATGCAATCCGTTCGGAGGCTCGGGCTACGACCCGGTGCCGTAAGTGGAATCTTGAGTTTTGAATTTTGAGTTTTGAATAAAAGCCCCTATCAAAGGCTCAGCAAAGGCCCAGTAAGGCTTAGTAGGCTCAGTAAGGCCCTGCACCCCAACAAGCCCCAACAAGCCCCAGTAAGGCTCAGAACAATAATAACAACAATAAAATGGCAAAAAATTTCGTTGAAGAACTGCGCTGGCGCGGCATGCTCGCGCAGATTATGCCGGGTACTGAGGAATATCTCAACACCCACATGGTGTCTGCGTATCTTGGCACCGACCCTACTGCCGACTCACTTCACATCGGACACCTCTGCGGCATCATGATGCTGCGCCACCTCCAGCGTTGTGGCCACAAGCCATACCTCCTTGTAGGCGGTGCAACGGGTATGATTGGCGACCCTTCGGGCAAAAGCCAGGAGCGTAACCTGCTCGACTCGAAGACACTCTACCACAATCAGGAGGCCATTAAGAAACAGGTGGCTAAGTTCCTCGACTTCGACGGCAACGAGCCTAACAAGGCCGAGCTCGTCAACAACTACGACTGGATGAAGGACTTCACCTTCCTCGACTTCGCACGCGAGGTAGGCAAGCACATCACCGTAAACTATATGATGGCGAAAGACTCCGTACAGAAGCGTCTCAACGGCGAGGCTCGCGACGGACTCTCATTCACCGAATTCACATATCAGCTGCTTCAGGGTTACGACTTCCTCTATCAGTATCAGAAGTATGGCGTACGCCTGCAGCTCGGAGGCAACGACCAGTGGGGCAACATGACCACCGGAACTGAGCTTATCCGCCGTACACTCGGCAACGAAGCCGAAGCCTACTGCCTCACATGTCCGCTTATCACCAAGAGCGACGGCAAGAAGTTCGGCAAGACCGAAAGCGGCAACGTATGGCTCGACCGCAATCGCACCACACCTTACGCCTTCTATCAGTTCTGGCTCAACGTCAGCGACGTCGAAGCCGAGAAGTACATCAAGATATTCACCGACCTCGACAAGGAGACAATCGACGCTCTCATAGCCGAACACAACGAGGATCCGGGCCGTCGTACTCTGCAGAAGCGCCTGGCTGAGGAAGTTACCACAATGGTACACTCACGCGAAGACCTCGAAATGGCACAGGAAGCATCAAGCATCCTTTTCGGCAAGGGAACCAAGGAAACACTGCAGAAGTTCGACGAGGCAACACTTCTCTCCATCTTCGAGGGAGTGCCACACTTCACATTGCCTGCCGACCAGCTCGGACAGTCCGCAGTCGACCTCTTCACACGCGACGACGTTAAGGTGTTCAACTCAAAGGGCGAGATGCGCAAGCTCGTTCAGGGTGGTGGCGTATCGCTCAACAAGGAGAAGCTCGCAGCCTTCGACCGTGTAGTCACAGCCGAAGACCTCATCGATGGCAAGTATCTACTCGTACAGCGCGGCAAGAAGAATTATTATCTCATCACAGTGAAATAATCCGAAAAATTTGGTTGCAAAGCGAAATTTTATTACCTTTGCAGCCACATTGTCCTATGGTGTAATGGTAGCACAACAGTTTTTGGTTCTGTTTGTGGTGGTTCGAATCCGCCTGGGACAACAGAAAAAGCCTTGCTTCTTAATCGGAGCAAGGCTTTTTTGTTTGATTACACTTTTTTCCACATAATTATATTTATTATAAGCTAAAAGTCGTAACTTTGCATAAAACTGAAAATAAATAGCTAAAAAAAGATACAATGGAATACAATTTCAGAGAAATCGAGAAGAAATGGCAAGCCCAGTGGGTGGCAGACAAGACCTATCACACCACAGAGGACCCTAACAAGCAGAAGTTCTATGTACTCAACATGTTCCCCTATCCGTCGGGAGCCGGTCTGCACGTAGGCCACCCGCTCGGATATATAGCATCCGATATCTACGCACGATTCAAGCGTCTTGAGGGCTACAACGTGCTCAACCCTATGGGCTACGATGCCTACGGACTCCCTGCCGAGCAATATGCCATTCAGACAGGACAGCACCCTGAGGTGACTACCGTTGCCAACATAGCACGCTATCGTCAGCAGTTGGACAACATCGGTTTCTCTTTCGACTGGGACCGCGAGGTCCGCACATGCGACCCTAAGTACTATCACTGGACCCAGTGGGCATTCCAGAAGATGTTCCAGTCGTTCTTCTGCAACTCATGCCAGAAGGCCCAGCCTATCGAAAAGCTCATTGCACGCTTCGAGGAGAAGGGCACCGAGGGACTGAACGTAGCCGAAAGCGAGCACCTCGAATTTACAGCCGAGGAGTGGAAGGCTATGAACGACGTCGAGAAGCAGAAGACATTGATGAACTACCGCATCGCCTATCTGGGCGAGACAATGGTAAACTGGTGTCCGGGACTCGGCACTGTGCTTGCCAATGACGAGGTAGTGAACGGTGTGAGCGAGCGTGGCGGCTATCCCGTAGTGCAGAAGAAGATGCAGCAGTGGTGTCTGCGTACCAGCGCATACTCACAGCGTCTGCTCGACGGACTGGAAACAATACAGTGGAGCGATTCAATCAAGGAGACACAGAAGAATTGGATAGGACGTTCGGAAGGTACCGAGATGCGGTTTAAGGTGGCAGGTCAGGACTTCGACTTCACCATCTTCACCACACGTGCCGACACCATCTTCGGCGTTACATTCATGGTATTGGCTCCCGAGAGCGAACTCGTTGAGAAGCTCACCACAGCCGAGCAGAAGGCAGCGGTGGACGAATATCTCGCCTACGTGAAGAAGCGTACCGAGCTCGACCGTATGGCAAATCACTCCGTAACGGGCGTGTTCTCTGGCTCGTACGCCGTCAATCCGTTCACCGGCGAGAACATTCCAATCTGGATTTCAGAGTACGTTCTTGCAGGATACGGCACAGGTGCCATCATGGCTGTTCCGGCTCACGACTCACGCGACTACGCCTTTGCCAAGCACTTCAACCTGCCTATCATCCCGCTCATTGAGGGTGCCGACGTAAGCGAAGAGAGTTTCGACGCCAAGGAAGGCATCGTTCAGAACTCGCCCGTTGCAGGCAAGCAGACCCTCGACGGTTTCTCATTGAACGGATTGACCGTCAAGGAGGCAATCGCTGCCACCAAGAAGTTTGTCACCGAGAAGGGATTGGGCCGCGTAAAGGTCAACTATCGTCTGCGTGACGCCATCTTCTCACGCCAGCGTTATTGGGGCGAACCGTTCCCCGTATACTATAAGGACGGAATGCCGCAGATGGTTCCCGAGGAGTGTCTGCCTCTCGAACTGCCCGAAATAGAGACATACAAGCCTACCGAGACAGGCGAACCGCCATTGGGACGCGCCAAGATGTGGGCATGGGACGTAGAGAAGAAGCAGGTAGTAGAAAAGGCTCTGGTAGACAACAAGACCGTGTTCCCGCTCGAACTCAACACCATGCCGGGCTTCGCCGGATCGTCTGCATACTATCTGCGTTATATGGATCCGCACGACGACAACTGCCTCGTAAGCAAGGAGGCTGATAATTACTGGCAGAACGTCGACCTCTATGTAGGCGGATGCGAGCATGCTACGGGCCACCTCATCTACTCACGTTTCTGGAACAAGTTCCTCTTCGACCTCGGCGTGAGCTGCAAGGAAGAGCCGTTCCAGAAGCTTGTCAACCAGGGAATGATTCAGGGACGAAGCAACTTCGTATATCGCATCAACTCCGACGACCACTCTAAGGCTCCCGTCTTCGTGAGCGCCGGACTGAAGAAGGATTACGACGTGACTCCGATACACGTTGACGTGAACATCGTTTCAGCCGATGTGCTCGACATTGAAGCCTTCAAGGCATGGCGTCCGGAGTATGCCGATGCCGAGTTCATACTCGAAGACGGCAAGTACATCTGCGGATGGGCAGTAGAGAAGATGTCGAAGTCGATGTTCAACGTTGTCAATCCCGACATGATAGTAGAGAAATACGGTGCCGACACATTGCGTCTGTACGAAATGTTCTTGGGTCCGGTAGAAGCCAGCAAGCCTTGGGACACCAACGGCATCGACGGATGCTTCCGCTTCCTCAAGAAGTTCTGGAACCTCTACTACGAAAACCGCACCAACAACTTCCTTCCTTCAGCCGATGCCGAGGCATCAGCCGACAGCATGAAGACTCTGCACAAGCTCATCAAGAAGGTGACCGACGACATCGAGAACTTCTCTTACAACACCTCAATCTCGGCGTTCATGATAGCCGTAAGCGAGTTTGCACAGCAGAAGTGCCGCAACAAGCAGGTGCTCGAACAGCTCGTTGTGCTCATCGCACCGTTCGCTCCGCACATTGCCGAAGAGCTCTGGCACGTGCTTGGCAACGAGACAACCGTATGCGACGCACAGTGGCCTAAGTTCGAAGCCAAGTATCTTGTAGAGAGCGAAGTGCAGCTCACCATCTCGTTCAACGGCAAGGCACGCTTCCAGAAGAAGTTTCCTGCCGATGCCACAAACGATGCAATACAGCAGGCAGTGCTCGCCGACGAGCAGAGCCAGAAGTATCTTGACGGCAAGACAGTAGTAAAGGTGATCGTTGTACCTAAGAAGATTGTGAATGTCGTTATTAAGTAATACGCGGCGACATTCCGTATAACTTATATACAGCAAAGGAAGTTGCCGACTTAAGGGTGCGTCAAAACTCTAAGCAGCGCGCCCCGAAGGGGCAGAAGTCCATAGCCCAGGGCAACGCCCTGGGTAATAGCAATCAATAAACATTGCGCCCTGTAAGGGCAACTTTCTGTGGCGCAATAGAGTTGCCCTTACAGGGCGATAGATCCAATAAACCTTTTCACCCAGGGCGTTGCCCTGGGCTATGGAGGTCATTGGGCTTTCAGCCCACTTTGTTAGAGTTTTGACGCACCCTTAAGTTGACGACTTCTTTTGCTTAAAATCAAATGAAAATAATGTTTTAACTATAAAATCCAATGACAATCGACCGTAAAATTATCTGGCAAGAAACGAAGGATTATTTCAATATCACACTTGGTCTGATGCTCTATACCTTCGGATTTACCGTTTTTCTTTTGCCATACGAAATTGTAACTGGAGGTATTGCAGGTATAGGAGCCATTATCTTCTATGCCACAAAGTTCCCCGTTCAGTGGACTTTCTTCATCATCAATGCCATACTTATCGTAGCCGCGCTGAAGGAACTTGGACTGAAATTCCTTGCCAAGACCATATATGCCACCATTGCACTGACCGTATTGCTCGAACTCGCACAGAAGATTGTGGAACAGCCCGACGGCACCTTCTACAAGCTGATGGGTGAGGGCAACGACTTCATGTCGCTCATTATAGGATGTATGCTCACCGGAACGGCGCTGGCAATAGTGTTCCTCAACAACGGCAGTACGGGCGGAACCGACATCATTGCAGCCGTAGTTAACAAGTACTACAACGTTTCGCTTGGCAAAGTACTCATCATGGTAGACCTTGTAATCATAGGCAGCTGTCTCGTCATCGACTCTTTCGGCGAGTTCCCACAGCGTTGCCAGATGGTGGTATTCGGTCTGTGTACGATGGTCATCGAATGTACTATGCTCGACTATGTGATGAACGTGCAGCGCCAGTCGGTGCAGTTCATGATATTCTCGAAGGAATACAAGAAGATAGCCGAAGCCATAACACGCAAGACCGACCATACACTCACAATCCTCGACGGCCACGGCTGGTACACAGGCAAGGAGATGAAGGTGATATGTCTGCTTGCCAAGAAGCGCGAATCGGTGCTCATCTTCCGATTGATAAAGATGATCGACCCGCGCGCCTTCGTCAGTCAGAGTAGCGTTATCGGCGTATATGGCGAGGGATTCGACCAGATAAAGGTTAAGGTGAAGAAGCATGAAACCCCACAAAGCCCAAAAAGCCCCACTCAAACCCCACAAAGCCCCACCCCCGAACCCGCACAAAGTGCCACTCAACCCCCGCAAAGCCCCACCCCCGAACCCCTCCCCCGTAGGGAGGGGAGTGATATGCAAGGCTCCTCAAACGAATAAAAAAACAATACATCTAAATAAATATAACTCAACAAATATGCACAACCAGTCAATACATACTACTCCCCTCCCTACGGGGGAGGGGCAAGGGGGTGGGGCTTTGTGTTTGGTATTTGCCACCAACAACAAGCACAAGCTCGACGAGATACGCTCCATACTTGGCAATCGTTTTGAAGTGTTGTCGCTGAGCGACATCAATTGCCATGCAGACATACCCGAAACAGCCAATACGCTTGAAGGCAACGCCATACAGAAGGCTCGTTATGTAGTGGAGAATTACGGTTACGACTGCTTTGCCGACGACACCGGACTCGAAGTGCCGTCGCTTGGAGGCGAGCCGGGCGTACATTCTGCCCGCTATGCCGAAGGCACCGACCACGACTCGGAGGCCAACATGCAGAAGCTGCTCAGCCGTCTTGAGGGCAGCGACGACCGCTGTGCGCAGTTCCGCACAGTAATCTGCCTCGCCCGTAAGAACGACATAGCCGACTACATTTTATTTGAGGGCATAGTACGCGGAACCATTTCCACCGAGAAGCAGGGCACCGAAGGATTCGGCTACGACCCCATCTTCGTGCCCGAAGGCTACACAGAGTCGTTCGCACAGCTCGGTATGGACATCAAGAACGGCATTTCGCACCGTGCACGTGCCGTAGCGAAGCTCGCACAGTACCTATGTTCGGATTAATTGAAAGTTGAGAGTTGAGAGTTGGGAGTTGAGAGTTATGATATGTTTTTAAGCTTCTATTATGTCGATGTTCAATGTAAAACATCGGTAATCATAACTCTCAACTCCCAATTTTCAACTATCAACTAAAAAAAAGGAGTCCTTTTGGCTTGCAAATGTAATCCTTTTGCTTGCCAAAAGGACTCGTTTTGCACTCCAAAAGGACTCCTTTTACAACGCAAAAGGGCTCCTTTTGCAGACTGCCCGTTTTACGTCGTAAAAATAGTTCTCTTACAATCTGTTTGCTGTATTACTTGATAGCGTCAGCAAGCTCAGCGCCAGCCTTGAACTTGGCAACCTTCTTTGCTGCGATAGTAATCTTCTCCTTGGTAGCAGGGTTGATGCCCTCGCGTGCCGGACGCTCAGAAACGCTGAATGTACCGAAGCCGATGAGCTGGATCTTGTCACCATCAACGAGAGCGTTCTTGATTGCTTCAATTGTAGCCTCAAGAGCCTTCTTGGCATCTGCCTTGCTCAACTCAGCACCTACTGCTATCTTCTCAATTAATTCTGTCTTGTTCATAATCCTTTAAGTATTAAATTGTTTGTGAAAATTCTAATGAAAACAACTCGGAAAAAGGTGAAAATCACACGTTTGACTCCTTTCCGAAAGCAAATTTAGACTATTCCTTTCACAAATCAAACAAAAATCGGAAAAAAGTGCATAATTTAATGAAAAAAACGTCCCCCAACCCCCATTTTATGCCTGTTTACGGGGATTTTTAGTAATTTTGCCACCTGTTAATAAACAAATTGAACACATTAAAGTATGAACAACATTCCAACAGTAACACGCAACCTGCTCATCATAAACGTAGTGGTGTTTATTGCCACTTACCTGATGAAGATGATCGGTGCCGACCTCAACAGCATTCTCGGCCTGCACTTCATCCTTGCACCCGACTTCCAGGCCTATCAGCTCCTCACATACATGTTTGCCCATGGCGGATGGAGCCACATATTCTTCAATATGTTCGCCCTCTGGATGTTCGGATGCATAGTCGAACGCACATGGGGAGCACGCAAGTTCCTGTTCTATTATATCGCCTGCGGCATAGGAGCCGGACTGTTTCAGGAGCTGGCACAGATGGTACAGTTCTATCTGCTTGCCGCCGAACAGATACAGGGATTTACGCTTTCGCAGACCATGCTCGTAGTCAATGCCAACGCAATGTTCCTCAATGCGTGGACCACGGTGGGCGCTTCGGGAGCCATATACGGCATACTGCTCGCCTTCGGAATGCTCTATCCCGAAGAGCGGCTGTTCATATTCCCCCTTCCTGTGCCCATCAAGGCAAAGTGGTTTGTACTCATCTATGCAGCCATTGAGCTGTTCATGGCATTCTCAACCACCGGCGACGGCGTGGCACACTTGGCACATCTCGGAGGTATGGTTGTAGGATTCTTCCTCATACGCTACTGGCGCCGCCGTCCCGACATCAACTACAACCGTCGTGGCGGACAGCAGTTCTTCGACTCTCTACGCTCGGCTTGGGAGCAACGCTCACATCGCAACGCTTCTGACTATAACCGTCAGCGCCGTGACTATGGCAACGCCACAGACCGTACAACCCAACGCCCCGAAACGGATGCCGAATACAACGAGCGCAAGCGATGGGAGCAGCAGCGCACCGACGCCATACTCGACAAGATCAGACGCTCGGGCTACGACAGTCTGAGCAACGAAGAGAAGCAATGGCTGTTTGACAAGAGCCGCAAATAAAGCCAACGCCTGCCGTAAAATATGAAGGAATTTACTTTCAGGATAATCGCCGGAGCCAACATCGCCACCATCGTGGTGATGTTGCTTATAGGCTATAGCGACCGCGTCAACCCCACTGCACACCCGCTCATAGCCAACTTAGGACTGCTTTTCCCCGTCTTCCTCGTAGCCAATCTGGCGTTTCTCGCCTTCTGGCTGATGTTCAGGGCGAGGTGGGCGCTTATTCCCGTGGCAGGACTGCTGATAGGTTTCCTGCCCATACGCATATATACGCCGTTCAACCGCAATGCCGCCACCCCCGAAGGCAGCATAAAGGTGATGTCGTACAACGTGTTCTACTTCAGCACGTGGGACGACACCGACGGGCCTTCCGAAATTCTCAGCTACATAAAGCGTCAGAATCCCGACATACTCTGCATGCAGGAGTTCGGGTCGACGGGCCGTAAGCGCGAGATAGCCGACTCCACGCTCTCGGCATTCTATCCTCATCACGACTCTGCCGACTCTCCCGAGGGCGGCGACGAGATATGCATCTACAGCCGCTTTCCTATCGTAGGCAAGGAGAAGATAGAGTATGCGTCGAAGGGCAACAACTCGGCTGCCTTCCGTGTCGTTACCGCCAAGGGCGACACAACGATAGTCGTGGTCAACCATTTTGAGACTACCGGACTATCGCTCGACGACCGTTCGAAGTTCCATGCCATGATAAAGGGCGACATACGCAATGGCGAAGCAGAACAAGAGTCGCGCCGTCTGTGGCACAAGCTGGGCGAGGCTTCCGCCATACGCGCACCCCAAGCCGATGCCGTAGCAGAATACGTGGAGCGCCATAAGGGACAGAGCATCATACTCGTAGGCGACTTCAACGATTCACCCATATCATACGTGCGCCGCCGGCTGGCTTCGGTGCTCAACGACTGCTACGTTGCCTCAGCCAACGGACCGGGCATAAGCTATCACTACAACGCCTTCTACGTGCGCATCGACAACATCATGTGCTCCGACCACTGGACGCCCTACCGCTGCCATGTGGACAACTCCATCAAGGCATCCGACCATTATCCCATCATCTGCTGGCTGAAAAAGGGGTGAGATTTGTTTGGAGTTTGGAGTTGAGAGTTGAAAATTGAGAGTTGAGAGCACGATATTGTAGGAAGAGAGAGTGTGTCAAAAGCCTAAACAGCACGCCCTGAAAGGGCAGAAGTTTATAGCCCAGGGCAACGCCCTGGGTATATGGTATTCAATAAACAATGCGCCCTGTAAGGGCAACTATCTGTGGCTCAATAGAGTTGCCCTTACAGGGCGACAGACTCAACAAACCTTTTCACCCAGGGCGTTGCCCTGGGCTATGGAGGAAATTGGGCTTTCAGCCCGCTTTATTTGGGTTTTGACACCCTCCTGAGCGAGCAACCCGCTCTGCCCCAAACCTACTAATCAGGCTTCATTCAGCTCGTCTTCATAGCCTGGGCAAGTAGTCCCGACCCGTGCCAACTGCCTAATATTGCGCCTTAAACTAAATAAATAAAGCTATAAATTTCGCAAAACGAAAGAAAATCAGTAACTTTGCACGCTATCTATGCTTAATAAAAACAATATTAACAAAGAAAAACAATAATAACAAAAAATAAAAATCAAAATGCAGAACAAAGGTATTGTAATTGTAACAGCCGTCCTTCTGACGCTTGCAAGTATCTTTTATCTCTCGTTCTCGGCTGCCACTAAATACTATGACAGTCAGGCTGCGAAGATAAAGGACCCAATAGCACAGCAGGACTACAAGGACTCTGTGAAGTTCCTCGGGCTCTACTCATACCAGAAGTGCCTCGAGACACAGATCGGACTTGGTCTTGACCTCAAGGGCGGTATGAATGTAATCCTCGAAGTGAGCGTTCCTGACGTAGTCGAGAACCTCGCCGACCACAAGACAGACGCTGCCTTCACCAAGTCGATGAAGGAAGCACGTGCCGAGCACGAGGTGTCGCAGAGCGATTTCATCACTCTTTTCATCAACGCTTACAAGAAGAACGCTCCGGGACATCACCTCTCTGAGATTTTCGCCACACAGCAGCTCCAGGGCAAGGTGTCGCCCAACTCTACCGACAAGCAGGTAGAAAAGGTGCTCCGCGACGAAGTTCAGGCAGCTATCGACAACTCGTTCCTCGTGGTACGTACACGTATCGACAAGTTCGGTGTTGTTCAGCCTAACATCCAGAAGCTCGAAGGCCAGCAGGGCCGTATCATGGTCGAGATGCCGGGTATCAACGAGCCGGAGCGCGTTCGTAAGCTTCTCCAGGGTAGCGCAAACCTTGAGTTCTGGGAGACATACAACTCTGAGGAAATCATTCCTTATCTCCAGCAGCTCGACCAGCGCGCGGCTGCAGCCCTCTCGGGCAAGAAAGAAGTGGCTGACACAACAGCTGCCGATACAGCTGCAGCCGTTAAGGCTACTGCTGAGGCCAAGTCAGGTGCCAAGCTCCAGCTCAAGAAGAGCGCTGACGAGGCTACTGACACTAAGGAGACTTCTTCACAGCTTGCACAGGCAAAGAAGGAGCACCCGCTCCTCTCTGTATTCCAGCCTACTGGTAGCGGTGCATTGAGCCTCGTAGGTTATGCTTCGGCACGCGACACAGCTGCTGTCAACAAGATAATCTACTCTGCCATCGCCAAGCAGGTGCTCCCTTCTGACCTCCGTCTGCTTTGGGGCGCTAAGCCAGCCGACGGCATCCAGGCTAAGAACGTATACGAACTCTATGCCATCAAGGTTACTACATCTAACGGACGCGCTCCTATCGAGGGCGACGTTGTGACCGATGCCAAGGACCAGTTCAACAACCTTACAGGTACACCTGAGGTTTCTATGACGATGAACTCTGACGGTGCACGCCGCTGGGCAGCCCTCACCAAGGCCAACGTAGGCAAGGCTATCGCCATCGTTCTTGACGGAACAGTATATTCAGCACCTCGTGTTAGCGGTGAAATATCTGGCGGTCAGTCGTCAATCACCGGTAACTTCACCATCGAAGATACAAAGGATTTGGCCAACACATTGAAGTCTGGCCGTATGCCGGCTCCTGCCCACATCGTTCAGGAGGAAGTAGTAGGTCCTACACTCGGTGCACAGTCAATCCAGCAGGGCTTCATCTCGTTCATCGTAGCCTTCATCATCCTGATGATCTACATGGTTGTGATGTACGACTTCATCCCGGGTATGGTTGCCAACGGTGCTCTCTTGCTCAACCTCTTCTTCACCATGGGTATCATGGCATCGTTCCAGGCTGCACTCACAATGCCTGGTATCGCCGGTATCGTGCTTGCCCTGGGTATGGCTGTGGATGCCAACGTGCTCATCTACGAGCGTACCAAGGAGGAACTCAAGAAGGGACTCGGCACAAAGCAGGCTCTGGCTCTGGGCTACAGCAACGCTTTCTCAGCCATCTTCGACTCTAACTTGACATCAATCCTCACAGGTATCATTCTGTATGTGTTCGGTACTGGTCCTATCCGCGGCTTCGCTACCACACTTATCATCGGTATCTGCTGCTCGTTCTTCACAGCTGTGTTCCTGACACGTCTCGTTTACGAGAACCGTCTGGCTCACGACAAGTGGACAAAGCAGACCTTCTCTACCAAGGTTTCGCGCAACTTCATGGCGAACAAGAACTATGGCTTCATGTCTGGCTGCAAGAAGTCGTTCGGCATCTTCGCCGCTATCATCGTAGTTATGATTGCCAGCTTCGCCATCCGTGGCTTGAGCAAGGGTATCGACTTCACTGGTGGTCGCAACTATGTTGTAGTGCTTGAGAAGCAGGTACAGCCTGAGGAAGTAAAGGCAGCTCTCGTGCCCCAGTTCAAGGGAGCTACTGTCAACGCCCTGGCACTCGGTACTGACGGCAAGACTATACGTATATCAACCAACTATAAGATTGAGTCGAACAATCCGGCTGTAGACAACGAAGTGGAGAACATCCTATACAAGGGTCTGCACGGTGCAGGTCTCGTAACACAGAGCAGCGTTGAGGCATTCAAGAACCCTGACGTTCGCGCAGGCGGTTCAATCGTATCGTCTACAAAGGTAGGTCCGGCTGTGGCTAAGGACATCACTCACGGTGCCATCATCTCAGTGATCATCGCCCTCGCCGCTATCTTCCTCTACATTTTGATACGTTTCCGCAACGTGGCATTCTCTATCGGTTCTACCGTAGCACTTGCTATCGACGCAACCATCGTTATAGGTTTCTTCTCACTGCTGTGGGACGTTGTTCCGTTCTCGCTTGAGGTTGACCAGACCTTCATCGGTGCTATCCTTACCGTTATCGGTTACTCTATCAACGATAAGGTGGTGGTATTCGACCGTATCCGTGAGAACCTGACACTGCACAAGAAGATGGATCTGCAGGAGCTCTTCAACAAGTCGCTGAACGAGACCCTCGCGCGTACCATTAATACATCACTCTCTACGCTCATCGTATTGCTCTGTATCTTCTGCTTCGGTGGCGAGAGCACACGCAGCTTCTCATTCGCTATGCTGCTCGGTGTAATCTTCGGTACACTCTCTTCTATCTTCATCGCTGCTCCGGTAGCTTACATCACTCTCGGCCGTAAGGTCAAGAAGGAAGAGGCTGCAATGGCAGAGGCAGTTGAAGTGAAATAATATCGCTGATTCAATTATATCAAGGCGCAATTCCAAGAGATTGGGGTTGCGCCTTTTTTAGTGCCCGTCAGTTTCTTAGGCAAATCCTTAACCCATTGTGTTAAAGAGTCTTGTTAGCCATTGTAGTATGCTGGAATTTTTGTAATTTTGTATCCGAATAAATTAAGACGTAAAACGATAATGTTTCTATATAGTTTTAAAAGAGAGTATTTTTTTACTGTTATACGACAAGATTTTAATTAACTATTTAATTCAATTTATTTTTAAGTTATGAGCAAGAAGAAGTATCTGGCCCCCCAGATTAGTATCATTATGTTTGAACCGCAGGCAATTCTTGCCGGAAGCGGACCTGCAACAGGCAGCATTACAACCCAAACTGAAATAACAGCAGGTGATGACGCTGACTGGGAGGAATAAAAAACAACTTAAAACGGTAATACGAATAAAACGCTAAGAAGTAAAGGAAATGAAAAAGATCCTATCATTCGTGCTGGCTGCTGTAGCTCTTGCTTTCACAGCATGCAGCAACGACGAAACTATCGAAACCTCCGGCAATGGACAAAACAACAAGGGAATGGTGCTTGTAGCAACTGTTTCGCAGCAGAGTTCGCGTGCAGCTATCGAGGTAAACGACAAATCCGGCACGTGGAAATTCACTTTCGATGACAACGACAATGTTGTGGTTGGCAACAACACCATCAACGATTATTACACATTCACTAAGAGTGGCGACACTTTCTCAAGCACCGACGCTAAGGTGACATCATCTGCCGCCGACTGGTATGCTTACTATCCAGGCACCGACATCAACCTTACCAATCAGCAGGGCACAACCGAATCAGCTGCAGATCTGTATGCGTTGGCAGGAAAGACCGAAAAAGCTACAACCGGTGCCGAAGGCCTCACCATCAATATGAAAGCCCAGGCTGCCGTGCTCCGCATCGTTAAGGTGGACAACTATGGTCCGTGCGACATCTATCTGAAGACTAAAGACGGCAAGTTTGTGTCGGGTCTGAAGGCTAATAATAATGCTGGCTACGATGTAGTGGAAAGCGACAATAAGGTTCCTGTATTCCATAAAGATAGCAACGGCAATGCTGGTATCTATTATGTCATAGTTCCGGCTGGAGTGTATCTTGAAGTTTGGAATGAAGATAGAAAATTTAAGACCACATCAAAAGGTCTGAATCCCGGCAAATACTATACTCTGACTTCTGGTCCTACTGAAGGTACTGCTACAGCAACCATCAATGGTGAGACACAGACAATAGATTGGGTACAGATGTGGATTGGTGGTCCGAGATTTGCTACTGTGAATGTAGAAGGCACAATGAATTGGGCCGAGGCAGCAAAGACTGGTAGCGCTTATGTATGGGGCGCAAATTGGCGTACACCTACAAAAGACGAGATGGATTTTGTTGATGAAGATGGTTATACTACAAAAACAGAGAATGTAGAAGTAGACATCGAAAACAATGTTGTAAAAAAATTTAAATATATAGGCGTTCAACCTGGATATACAAAGAACATAATGTATCTTCCCTCTACTGTTCCCAATTCATCTGCTGGTGTGTATTGGTCATCAACTGATGCTGGACACGACACAGGTGGCCATGAATTAGGCTGGTGTTTAAATATGATTGTTGATGATAAATATAAATATAAATATAAATATACACATTTCTTTACGTCCTTCAAGAAAGACGGTCTGTACGCTGTTCGCCCAGTCCTCACAATAAAAACCGTCTTATGGGGATAACAAGATATTAAATAACCCCCAATTAGGTTAATCAGCTTGCACGTCATACTCCCGTCTGACGCGTAAGATAAACCCTAATAAAACAATGCGCCCAGTAAGTGCAAAAGCGATAATTGGCAATGCTTTTGCATCTACTGGGCGCATTTTATTATAAGTTAAGGCTTCAGATTGCGTTTTTTTTAGGCTCATCCGTGAATATTCGGCTATGCCAATCAAATTGTATTCATCATTGATTGGGCGTTGTCTAATGTAGGAGGAGGGTGTATCAAAAGTCTAACAAAGCGGGCTGAAAGCCCAATAAGCTCATAGCCCAAGGCAGCGCCTTGGGTAAAAGTATCCCAAATAACAATGCGCCCTGTAAGGGCAAAAGCGTTAATTATCAATGCTTTTGCCCTT
>OIXA01001811.1_pt1 | contig 25980 bp, 20 predicted proteins | sample 1587721 | NCBI WGS metagenome assembly OIXA01 (sample SAMEA3888900, study PRJEB22519) | human gut metagenome | biome: human gut; feature: human-associated habitat; material: faeces | place: Denmark | collected 2013
TCTTCTGCAAATGTGAGATGTTGAGAATTGTCAAAGATGTGTATAAAGGGTAGGGTGTTGCCCTGGGCTATGAGCTTATTGGGCTTTCAGCCCGTATAATTGATTTTTGACACACCCGCCTCCTACATCAGTTATTATCAAAAACGTTGTTCACTCCATATCTCGGGTAAACCAATAAAAAAGTGGGGCAGCTCTACAGCTGTCCCGCTTCTACTTGACGCACAATGCGCTCGGTATATTTATCGACGCCTTCTGCGTCATATTTTTTTGTAAGCGACGCGCCGAACAAGGCTGCGAACGCCTGATAAAAGCCAGCCCTTATAGGTCCGAGAAACGCCTGTATCAATTGATACGACGACGAGTTGCACTCGCGATACACCAGTTTTATCAGCAATTTTCCCTGCGAATACGTCAGCTTCTTCATGCGCGGCGTGTACTCCTTGCGTATGCTGCGCTCCACACGTTGCATGTGCTCGTCCTTAGCCTTCTTGTTGGGCAGTGTCTGCAGAAACTCGTAGGTCTCTATAATTATCGCATTCACCTCCTTGGCTATGGGCAACACCTTCTTGATATTAGCCACAAGTCGGTTGTAGGCCTGCCTCTGCCGAGCGTCGGCAAATACGGGTTGCGGATAGACATACAGCGTGTTCAGCTCGACATACTGTATGCTGTCGCCGTCGTGCAGCACCTTGCCCACCTTGACCATAGGCACAAACGTGGGCGTATCCATATCCACCTCGCGGTCTTCGGGGTTGACACGGCGACTGCCGTTGTCCTGCGCCCGTGCTGACATGGCGCTGAACGCAAGCAACACGACCAACAGTATTATGTTGCGATTGCTTCTATACATATTTATATATTACTTTTCCGAGTACAATATCTGCACCATTGTCTGTCCGACAGCCTTGAGTGTGGCGCGGTCGATGTGCTCCATTGTGTCGTTTATGGTGTGCCATGTAGGTCCGAACGAGCTCTGCTGGCAGTCAGGATAGAACGGAATGATGTCGATGCAGGCTATACCTGCCTTCTCGTTTACGGGCACGTGGTCGTCGGTTATCATGCCGCCCTCCTGCATGGGGAAGTACGACCCATAGCCAATCTGCGACGCTGTGCGCCACACCTTATTTACAATCTCTGAAGCATACTGCTTCGACACCGACTCCTGATAGAACCGTGCGCCCTCGCCTCCTACCATATCGAGCAGCACACCGTATCGTGCCTCATAGCCATGGGGCTGATGTTCTGCCCAATACTGAGCGCCAAGTGCCCACGAATCTTGCGAGTCGGGGGCCGATGACCATTGCGGAGTGCCGTAGTCTTCGGCATCGAAGCACACGAAGTCGACACCTACGTTGAGTGTAGAGTCGTTGCTTATGATGCGAGCCAGCTCCATCATCACAGCCACACCGCTTGCTCCGTCGTTAGCACCCATAACGGGTTTGCGCCAATTGGTAGAGTCGGGGTCGTTGTCTGCCCACGGACGTGTGTCCCAATGGGCACACAGCAATATGCGTGTGGTAAGTTCGGGGCGGAAGCGTGCCCAGATGTTGCGCGAACGGAGCATAGTTCCGTCCCAAGCCTTAAGCTCTGCGTCCTGAGCCTCAACCTTCATTCCGTAGCTGGCAAACTGCTTCATTATCCATTCGCCGCACTTATCGTGTGCTTCGGTGTTCATAAGGCGCGGTCCGAAGCTGCATTGCTTGGCACAGAAGGCATAAGCCGAGTCGGCACAGAATGTCGGACCTACAAGAGCAACGGTGTCTGGCTCGGTGGCCGACTTGCGCGAACTCTTGCACGACATGCACGAACAAGCCATTGCCACCACAAGAAATGCGAATAATATAGAGAATATCGATTTCATAATTAAAATTCCAAATTGAATAATTCCAAATCGGCGAAGCCGACCAATTCAAAACTCAAAATTCCAAATTCCAAATTGAACAATTTAAAATCGGCAAAGCCGACAATTCAAAACTCAAAATTCCAAATTCAAAATTCCAAATCGGCGAAGCCGACCAATTCCTAATTCCTAACTCCTAACTCCTAATTCTTCTTCGCTTCATACGCCAGGGCGTACATACGTATCTGCTTCACCATAGCCAGCAGACCATTAGAGCGAGTGGGCGACAGATGGTCTTTGAGTCCGATACGGTCGATGAAGTAGAGGTCGGCATCAAGAATCTCGCGCGGCGTGTGTCCGCTTATCACCTGAATAAGCAGAGCGATGATACCCTTCACGATGAGGGCGTCGCTGTCGGCAGTGAACACCAGACGTCCGTCATCTGTCATGTCGCATTGCACCCATACACGGCTCTGACAACCGTCTATTAGGTTCTGTTCGGTTTTATACTTAGCGTCGAGCGGCTCCAGTTCGCCACCCAGGTCAATCAGCAACTGGTACTTGTCCATCCAGTCGGTGAAGTCTTGAAACTGCTCAATGACTTCATCTTGTATTTCGTTTATAGTCATTTTTCTTCGAAAAAATAGTTGAGATGGTGAGGTGTTGAGATGGTGATGATAGTTGATGTGGTGTTATGGTGAGATGGTGTTATTTGTGAGTTATAAAGGAAATCTCAACATCACAACACCTCAACATAACATCACAACACCTCAACATCTTACACTACAACAATCTTAAACAATTTATCACTTGGGCGGATTTTGCCCGGAACGCGGAACGACACGTGTTGTCCCTTTTGTGCGGTCTGTACGGGATTGAGGTCGTAGCGTATTTCGTCCACGTCGACATACATCACGCCGGTAGTAGGACCCGTGATGAGAAGCTTGTCGCCCACACTGAACTCGGCAGCCTCGCATGTAAACTCAGCAACACCAAGCTTTGAGAAGTACTTGACACCTCTGCCAACGTACACCTTCTTCTCCGTAGCGTTCGAACCATAGTTGCTGTTCCATTCGCCCAGAGTCTGACCCTGATAGTAGCCGTCCCAGAATCCGCGGTTGAACACAGTGGCAAGACGCTTGTCCCATTCGTCCTTCTTCTCTTCGGTGAAGTCGCCGTCGAGCACAGCCTGAATGGCCTCCTTGTAGCAGCGCACCACATTATATACATATTCAGCGCCACGTGCACGACCCTCAATCTTGAATACTCGCACACCCGAACGCATCATCCGGTCGATGAAACGAATGGTCTTGAGGTCCTTGGGCGACATGATGTACTTATTGTCCACCTCAAGCTGCGTACCCGTCTCGTTGTCGGTGACGGTATAAGAGCGGCGGCATATCTGCATGCACTCGCCACGGTTGGCAGAGCGTCCGGTGTTCATCAGACTCATGTAGCACTTGCCGCTCACCGCCATACACAAAGCTCCATGACAGAACATCTCAATGCGCACCAATTCGCCGTTGGGTCCGCAGATGTGCTGCTTCTCTATCTGCTCGAAGATATAAGCCACCTGGTCCATGTTCAGCTCACGTGCCAGCACCACCACGTCGGCAAACTGAGCGTAGAACTTCAGAGCCTCAGCGTTGCTGATGTTGAGCTGTGTAGATAGATGAACCTCCTGTCCGATTTCACGACAGTATGACATCACAGCCACGTCCGACGCTATGACAGCCGAAATCTGAGCCTTCTTGGCAGCATCGATTATCTGGTGCATCAGCTCCACATCCTCGTCGTAGATGATGGTGTTGACGGTCAGATAGCTCTTCATGCCGTGCTCGGCACAGATAGCAGCGATGTCGTGCAGGTCGTCTATGGTGAAATGGTTGGCAGAGTGTGAACGCATGTTCAACTGCTCCACACCGAAGTAGATGCTGTCGGCACCAGCCTGTATGGCTGCCATAAGACTCTCACGTGAGCCTACGGGCGCCATTATCTCATAGTCTTTTATTGTTGTATTATCCATATTGGTGCAAAATTACTGATTTATAATTGTAAAACCACAAAAATATATAGAAAATAGCTATCTTTTACATTTACAATGGATTGCATTTGTGAGTTTTTATGTAAATTTGCTACGTTATTTAAATCTACTATAGAAAAATGATTTCAAGAATAAGAATTATGAAAATCAAAAGTCTACTTGTACTTTTGACCTTAGGCCTTTCTGCCTGTACAGGAGGCAAGTATGCCGGTGTGCCTAAACAGTATAACGAACTGATAAGCCAGACTATGCAGACGGCTGGCGACAACGCCAAAGAACTCAGGAAGGCGTTGAAGCAGGCTCCTACAACACAAAGGGAAGGCATGGCTTTCCTCATCTCTTACATGCCCGAAAGGGACGCAAAGTCTCTGACAGCCGACTTCCTGCTGGAGAATGTGGATTATGCATATAAGGCACGAGCTGAGTTCCCGTGGGCTAAAGAGGTGCCCAACGACATATTCCTCAACGACGTCGTGGCTTATGTCAACCTCAACGAGAAGCGCGAAAACTGGCGTAAGGACTTCTACGAACGATTCAAGAAGTACGTAGCCAACTGCAAGACGATGCGCGAAGCTATCGACTCGGTTAATAAGAATGTACGCGACGAACTGCTGGTCGACTATAACACTAAGCGTGAGAAACCCGACCAGGCTCCTTACGAGTCGATGCGCCAGCACATGGCTTCATGTTCGGGTCTGTCGATATTGCTCACCGATGCGTTCCGTGCTGTGGGCATCCCCTCACGTGTGGCTGGCACTCCGGCGTGGTACGACGACCGCGGCAACCACAACTGGAACGAAGTGTGGATTGACGGCAAATGGCGATTTACTGAATATTATCCTTCGGAAGACTTGGACAAGTCGTGGTTTCTGACCGATGCCGGCAAGGCCATCAAGGAAGACCTGCGCAAGGCTATATACGCAGCGTCGTTCAAGCCTACGGGTTCTTACTTCCCCTTGGTATGGGACAAGGACATCCGTTATGTTCATGCCGAGAACGTTACCGACCGCTACACAAGCCTTTACAGAGCGCAGCTGTCAGCCACTCCTGCCGACGAGCATCACGTCGACCTGAGAGTAATGGTGTTCAAGGACAAGGAGCATGCCGAGAATTCGAGCGACCGTGTAGCCACCAATCTGGACGTATTCAAAGGCGAGGAAAAGCTGTTCGGCGGTCGCAGCACAGGCGCTACGCAAGACATGAACGATGTACTCACATTCAAGGTAGAGAAGAACCAGTCGTACACAGTAAAGTTCACAAACGGCAAGGGCGAATTGGAAACCCAGGACGTGGAAGTGGGCGACCAGACCACTACCTTGAAATTGTATATGAAGTAAAATATTTATTCAACTAAATACTATCTTTATGGAAAAAACATTGATTTTGTTAAAGCCGTGTACAGTTCAGCGCCGTCTCATAGGCGAAGTCATCAACCGCATTGAGCGCAAAGGTCTGCGCATTGTTGGATTGAAGATGATGCAGCTCGACGACGCTATCCTCAACGAGCACTATGCCCACCTCGTCGACCGTCCCTTCTTCCCGTGGCTCACAGCCTCGATGAAGTCGGCTCCCGTCATTGCCATGTGCGTTGAGGGCAACAGCGCCGTTACCGTTGTGCGCAACATAGTTGGCGCTACCAACGGACGCAAGGCTGCTCCCGGCACTATTCGTGGCGACCTCTCAATGAGCGGTCAGGAGAACATCATCCACGCTTCAGACTCTATCGAGACAGCCGAAATCGAGATGAAACGATTCTTCCGCGAAGGCGAGATATTCGAATATCCCGACCCATTGCACGACTACTTCTACGCTCCCGACGGAGATTAAGGATAAAGGGCACGGCTCCCCAGTTGAGGTGTTGAGAAAAAGAAGCTAAGGTAAAGATAGCATCTAATCTTCTTTCTCTTGGAGTACCTATTGAAACTATCATACAAGCATCGGGCTTGTCAGAAGGAGAGATAAAGAATATATTATAAAATTGATTGGCAAAGTAATATATATTCATTGGCAAACTAATATATATTACTTTGCCAAGTATTATTATATTACTTCCCGAACAGTTCCCTATTGCCGATGTGATTTCGCCTTTTCCACCATTGTAGTTCTTTGCAAAGAGGCAGTCTTCGAAAAGAGCTCGCGAACTTACCCAGCATGAACGCAAGTTCACATCAGTGTAATAGCTCTCAGGCACATCGTCATATTCCAGTCCGGTCTGGCAGCTTGTAGTTGCCATGGCTGCCAGCATCACGAACACGCCTGTATAGATGTTCTTTATTTTACTGAAAAGTCTTATAGTGTCGAATTGTTAGAAAATTAATTGTTGCTCTGATACTTGAAGCCATGCCAACCCGGATTCTGCTGTATCTGCTTGTTAGAGATAAGCATTGTGGCAGCATACGGTGTGAAATAGTAGCGCACATTGTCGAATTTGCGCTTGTAGTAGCTGAAGTCCATCGGATATGTGCGGAATGTCGGTGTCTCATAGTTCTTGCCGTCGGTGTTTGTCTCACCCGGCTCCAGAGCCACGCCGTTCTCGCCTACGATATTGCTGTGCTTGCCAACACGGAATATCATGATACCGCGTGAGGCCTTGTTAAGCTCAGGAATTACAGTCTTGCCTTCAGCCTCGCCCCAACGCAGAAGGTCGAAGTAACGGAAGCCAGGATTCTCGAATGCGAACTCCAGACGACGCTCTACCTTCACCTCATCGTATACGCTCTGCTTGCCGGTAGCGCCATCGTATGCGCTCAAGCCTGCACGCTCACGTATTTTGTTGATATAAGTGATAGTCTCAGGAGCCTTGTCCAGATTTACAGCAGCCTCAGCAAGATTGAGCAATACCTCTGCATAACGGATGTTGAAGTAGCATGAGGTGCGCTGTGTGGTCTTCAGTGTTCCGTCATCGTTAAACTGGTCGAAGTGAGAGTACTTGTGAAAATAGTAGCCACTAATGGTCTGTTATGAAGCACGGCCAGTTGGAGCCGACTCAATATTCTCCATATTACGGTAGCCAGAATGAAGGGCGCTGTATTGCAAAGTCTTCTGGTCGTCCATTGTTGTCTTGTCAATCCATGTCTGTATCTCATAAACAGGATTGCTTTTCGGACCCATATAGGCACCGTCGTAAGTCACAGTGGCATAGAAACGCTTGTCGCGGTTTTCGAACATCTTGCGGTAGTCGTCGCCCGAACCAGAGTATTCCTTGTTGCCGTCCTTATCGGTTGTAACAGCAATATTGAGGTCACGCGCCTGCTTGGTTTCCCACCAGTGCTTCCACTTGCCGTCAGCCTCATCCTTCTGCAAGTAGCAGTCAACGAGATCCTGTGTCGGGAAGAGTCCGGTACGGTAACTCCATGAACGTGTCACCTTGTCGCTGTTGCCGTAATACAAGCATGTTGTCGAACAGAGTCTCACGCTTGGTCTGCGGCAGGAAGGTCTCTTCGTTTACAGATAGAGCGTGGTCAACATAAGGCACAGTGCCCCAGAACTTCTCCATGTCGAAGTACACCCATGCACGGAAGAAGTAGCACTCAGCGAGCAACTAGCTCTTTACTGATTCTGAAAGTGCACTGGCACTGCTTATCTTCTCTATACCTTTATGTATCTTGTAAAGGTTCTGATAAGAACCCGACCAAGGACCCGAACCTCCTGTAGACCCATCATACTGACGGTTGTTGTATGACAGCTGGCGGTATAATACAATTGCTGAACTTTCGCAAGTTCAGAGTATTCAGTAGTTAAAGGAGTTAAGAAGTTAAGCCAAATGCTTATAATGCTATATCAAGTAAAAAAACTAAAAGTTTATTATTAGGCAGTTTATCACACATTGAAAACTTGTTATTTGGGTAAAAAAAGTGTATCTTTGCACAAAAGTCCCTTGGAAAAGGGACGCAAACACACAAAAAGTCCCTTGAAAAAGTGGCACGAATAGGCAAAAAGTCCCTTGGAAAAGTGACACAAACAAAAGTAAATCACTCCTAAACAATTGATAGTCATGCTTAAACGTAAGATTGAGGAAGAACTCATTGCGTGGAAGAACGATTCTAATCACAAGCCTCTCGTAATAAAAGGCTGCCGACAATGTGGCAAAACTTTCATAGTACAGAAATTTGCAGAAGAGAATTATGCAAATGTTGTATATCTCAACTTTATGCAAGACTCTGATTATGCTCTTGCCTTTGAAGGGTCAAAAAGGGTTGACGACATCGTCATGAATCTATCAGCCATGATACCACAAAGTCAGTTTGTAGCCAACGAAACATGTATAATAATAGACGAGATACAAGAATGTCCTGCTGCACGTACCGCCTTGAAATTCTTCAAGATGGACGGTCGCTACGACATTATTGCCACCAGATCATTGCTTGGAGTAAAAGGATATGGCGAAAGACGAAACAGTAGTGGCAACAAAAGTTCAAAAACGTCAATCCCCGTTGGCTACGAAACCATTATTGATATGTATCCTCTTGACTTTGAAGAGTTTCTTTGGGCAAATGGGATAAGCGAAGCTATAATTGGCAAACTCACAGAATGCCTTGACAGCATTCAGCCCGTACCCGAAGCTATTCATCAGAAAATGCGTCAACTCATACTGCAATACACCGTTGTAGGTGGTATGCCATCTGTAGTAAACACATTTGTCAATACCCACAACATGGGCAGAGTTCTTGCCGAACAACGAGGAATAGTTGCTGAATATGAAGAAGATATGGTGAAGTATGCCTCTGATGCTGACAAACCACGCATACGCGAATGTTTTGAATCAATACCACGTCAACTGAGCAAGGAATACAAGAAATTTCAGTATTCTACTATCCGCAAAGGTGCTAAAGCTTCACAATATACCGGCAGCATACAATGGATTGAGGATGCAGGAATTATAACCCGATGTCGAAATCTCACTATTACCGAACTACCACTCAACGGAAATGCCATCGACGACTGTTTTAAGATATATATGGCAGACACAGGATTGTTTGTATCTATGCTTGACGATGGTACGCAGTTTGATATTATGCAAGGCAACCTGCATGCCTACAAGGGAGCCATATTCGAGAATCTTGTGGCTGATATCTTCACCAAAATGAAACGCCGATTGTACTATTTCCGTAAGGATTCGGGATTGGAGGTAGACTTTGTCACAAGATACAAAGGCGAATGCGTACTTGTGGAAGTGAAGGCTAAAGACGGAAACATCAAAAGCTCAAAGACTATACTCTCACACCCCGAGAAATACCACGTAAACCATGCCATTAAACTTGGCGACCTTAACGTAGGCAGCAGCGGACAATTCCTTACGCTACCTCTATATATGACATTCTTGCTACGACAATTATAAAACGTAAAAAGCAATAGACCGGTTTCCTTGATTGGAACCGGTCTTTTTTTTGCTATTATAGCATAAAAGTCTTACCTTTGCATAAAATATACGCATAAAAACAATAATAAATACAACTATGAGCAAAGTTATCATCAACAGCTATCATGAGTTTGCCGCGTTGCTCGGCAAGAACATCGGAGTATCCGACTATGTAGAACTCTCGCAGGAACGCATCAACATGTTTGCCGATGCCACACTCGACCATCAGTGGATTCACGTAGACACAGAGCGTGCCGCAGTAGAAAGCCCGTTCAAGTCGACCATCGCTCACGGCTATCTCACACTCTCAATGCTGCCATGCCTGTGGAATCAGATTATCGAGGTGAAGAACCTTAAGATGATGGTCAACTACGGTATGGACAAGATGAAGTTCGGCCAGGCTGTAAAGTCGGGCGAGCACGTACGCCTCGTTGCCGACCTCTACTCTATCGAGAACCTGCGCGGCATTGCTAAGGTACAGATCAAGTTTGCCATCGAGATAAAGGAGTCGCCCAAGAAGGCACTCACCGGAATTGCCACATTCCTCTACTACTTCGAGTAAGCGCCACCGACAACCAATCGAAAGTCTGCTAAATGAAGATAGGCAACATAGAGTTCGGACCACGTCCGCTGTTTCTCGCACCGATGGAGGATGTCACCGACATAGGCTTCCGCCATCTGTGCAAGCGCTTCGGAGCATCAATGGTATACACCGAGTTTGTCAGTGCCGAGGCACTGGTGCGCTCGGTCAACGCCACCCTGCGCAAGCTGCACATTAGCGATGAGGAACGCCCCGTGGGCATTCAGATATACGGACGCGACGTAGAATCGATGGTCGAAGCGGCTCGCATCGTCGAAGAGGTGCACCCCGACGTCATCGACATCAACTTCGGCTGCCCCGTAAAGAAGGTGGCTGGCAAGGGTGCCGGTGCCGGAATGCTGCAGAACATACCGCTGCTGCTCGACATAACACGCAATGTGGTGAAAGCAGTAAACACACCCGTCACCGTGAAGACGCGCCTTGGATGGAACTCAGACAATCTGGTCATCACCGATCTGGCAGAGGCTCTGCAGGACTGCGGCATCCAGGCGCTCACCATTCACGGCAGAACGCGTGCCCAGATGTACACGGGCGAAGCCGACTGGACGCTGATAGGCGAGGTGAAGCGCAATCCGCGCATCCACATCCCTATTATCGGCAACGGCGACATCTGCACTCCCGAGCAGGCACGCGACGCCTTCGACCGCTACGGCGTTGATGCCGTGATGGTGGGACGCGCCACCTTCGGCCGCCCATGGATATTCAAGGAGATGCGCGACCTGCTCGACGGCCGTCCCGAAGACACGTCGCTCACCTTCGACCGCAAGCTCGACATCCTGCTCGAACAGCTACGCATCAACGTAGAACGCATTGACGAATACCGCGGCATTCTGCACACACGCCGCCACATTGCTGCCTCGCCCATATTCAAGGGCATCCCCGACTTCCGCCAGACACGCATAGCTATGCTGCGAGCTACAACGGTTGAGGAACTGACTGGAATAATGGAAGAAGTAAGAGAGAAGCTGAATGCTCACTAATTAATCACAAACATTCATGGATAATTCATGACTATTCGTGACTATACATGATAATTCGTGACTATAAAGAAAGTTGTGTGCTGATGCAAATATCGTACAGGCAGTAAAAAAGTGTTACAAACGAAAAATTGATTCTGGAGATTTCAAACGCAGATTTTATCGGTTTTTGAAGGGTCAGAAACACTCCTGCTCGCCATTTGTAGTCGTTTTGCATTGCAAAAGGACTACATTTTAAGGGTAAATGTACTACAGTTGCAGTGCAAAACGACTACAGCTGGAAGGTAAAAGGGCTACATTTTCATGAAAATATAGCCCTTTTTGCGTATCAGCACATTGTGCATCTTCTCACCATACCACTTAAACCGCTGGCAATGAACGACATAACACATATCGCTCAAAACTCAAGAATTTCGAGCCAAAGATTTCCTCGTGCGCTCAACTCGCAGTTTTGAGCGATAAAAATGCAAATATTGTTGTGAAAATGGTCAAGAAACATGTATTTTAACCCACGATTTTATTAACTTTGTATTAGTTAATGAATTCTTATTAGCATTACAGATAAAATGAAGGGGAAATTACTAACAATCATATTATTCTTGATATTTATGCTTCCAGTTGGCATGGCAGACAACAGCGACGACCCTTCTTATCCTCCAGGAAAGGCGCAGGACGTGCTCGACTTCACCTATGCTGGAGGCATTTATCCCAAATTGGTCATTAGGATTTCTCTGTGTCGTACGGCAAAGAGAAATCCTAATGACCGATTTGGGTTTATAGCATCGGCGGTGGTGCACTTTCTGAAGGCAAAGCCGATGGCGATGAGTTCAGCACTCCCGAAGTGTATCCCCTGGGCACCCTGAGCGAAATCATGGAATGGTGCAACGACAATGGCCGCAAATACTGGGAATATGTCAACGAATGTGAGGACAGCAGTATCTGGGATTATCTGAAAGAGGTATGGGAAACCATGAAGCAAGCGGTGGAGCGTGGCATCAACACTGAGGGGCGTCTGCCCGGACCGCTCAATCTTGCCCGCAAAGCTCCCACCTATTATGTCAAGGCCTCTGGCTACAAACAGTCGCTGCAGTCGCGCGGCTTGGTCTATGCCTACGCCTTGGCGGTGAGCGAAGAGAACGCTTCAGGCGGCACCATTGTCACGGCACCCACCTGTGGTGCTTGCGGCGTGATGCCTGCCGTGCTGTATCATTCGTGGAAGGCGCACGACATGAGCGAGACCCGTGTGCTTCATGCGCTTGCCACCGGCGGTCTTATCGGCAACATCGTCAAGCAGAATGCCTCCATTTCGGGTGCCGATGTGGGTTGTCAGGGCGAGGTGGGTGTAGCCTGCGCCATGGCTTCAGCAGCCGCCTGCCAGATGTTTGGCGGCAGCCCCTCGCAGATTGAATATGCGGCTGAAATGGGGTTGGAGCACCATCTGGGCATGACCTGCGACCCGATATGTGGATTGGTGCAGATTCCGTGTATAGAGCGCAACGCCTTTGCTGCCACCCGTGCACTCGATGCCAACCTTTATGCCGCATTCTCCGACGGCATGCACCGCGTAACGTTCGACAGGGTGGTGCAGGTAATGAAGCAGACCGGCCACGACATCCCCTCATTGTACAAGGAGACAAGTGCCGGAGGACTGGCCAAAAGCTTCTCCAACATCATCAAGACAAAACTATAAGAAACAGGGCATAAAAAACGAAGGTACCTTCACCGCCCCACGAAGGTATCCTCAACAGTCAACGAAGGTACCTTCAACAGCCGTCGAAGGTACCTTCATCAAAAAGGGGTGTTTGATTGTCATTATTTTATTTCAATACCACCTTGCCGCTGACGGTTTCTTTGCCGTTCTTGATGGTATAGATATACATACCCTTGGCCAAACCATCGAGGCTCACTGCACCGTTGCCGTTGAGCACCACGCTGTTGGCTTTCTTGCCATCCATGGTGTACATCTCAAAGGTGTGGGCAGCTACTGTGGGGAACGAATAGTTCAATGTGCGGCCATTCAAGGCGATGGTGCCGTCGGCTGTCACATGGTCGATACCTGCAACCACTTCAGGGTCGTTGCTCATATAGAGAATAAAACTGATGGCTTTTGACGCATCATCTCCATACCATGCGCTCACCTTACATTTGCTGGTGGCTATAGTCTTGTCCATGATCCAGCTTGAGTGCAATTCGATATCTATGTCTGTATATGCGGGAAACTTGTCGGCAGAAGTAGCCTTATTTGAAACCACTTGATTATAGGGCAGACATGTACCAAAAGCACAAAGTTCCATTGTTTCGCCGTCAAGGTGCTCGACCTGCACAGTAACTGGATTATCCTTGCTTGCGGCTTCTGTGCCATTCAGTTTGATATGGGGAGTAAACCGCAGGATGCCAGCATCCATGGCAGTCTCATCGTAGGTTGATACAACAATTTCTCCACCATTGGGAATGACATTGCCATCATGCTTGAAAGTCAAAGTCTGCGCATTGGCCATGATGGAACAAACCAATGCAGCTGCGATAGTAAAGATTTTTTTCATGTTATTTTCTCCTATTGATTAATTATTTCAAGTTTAAAGAGGTGGGAAATCAAATTCCCACCTTATTATTATATACTACTTATTCAGCTGAGGGCAAAACCACCTTGCACTCCGCAGCCTGATAAACACCGTCTTTGTCGTTATAGACAAAGGCTACCACCGAGAGGTTCTCAGGATTCCAGTTGTCTTTCACGGCAATCTGACGGTCGAACGACATGGCTATGTTTTCCTTGATGGCCACATCCTCGCCCCATAATCCCTGGTCTTCGGTATCCTTGATGCAGGCACGATACACATGGTTGTGCTCATAATCCTTGATCAATCCTAATGTCTTGTCCATCTGCATGGCAATGATATGGCTTTCAGTCACCCAAAGCTGCAACTTGCCGTTGATGCTTTCACTCGACATCATATCGACATGGCATATCAACTGACCGTTCTCCACTTTGGCATCTACCTGGAGCGAAAGCGGTGTGGAACGCTTCAATTCCTCACGGACAACACTGGGAAATTCAGTCTCAGAAAGTTTGCCACTCCTGCGGTTTACCACACCAGAAGGATAAGTGGTGATACCCCATTTATTGGCATATTCATCACTTCCAGGCTGCATCAGACCCACCATGTTTGGCATGGAGCCTTCTGCCACAGCAAGTGAACCTGCATGGATAGAAACAGAAATCAGCTGCTCGCCATACAGTTCTTTCAATCCTTTCACCACCTCGTGGGCAGCAGGACAGTTGATACATCTCTGACCAGTAAACTCTTCAAGCAGCACCACACGCTGGCTTTCAACAGCAGGCAACTCTATCAGACGGTCATTCTCATCTACCTGGTCGCAACCACCCAACACCATTGCCGAAGCCATCAGCAGGGCATATATCTTTGAAAATTTCATTCGTCTTTATGTTTTTAGAAGTTGTAATTATAAGATACTGTCATACCGTAGCTTGCGGGCACGAAACGGCACACACCACCAGAGCAGTTGTAGCCTGCACGGGTCTTGCCATAGCTCAGCTGCAGACGGTGAGCCTTGTAGGTGGCAGTGACAGAGCCCAAAAGATAATGTTGGCTATGAGTGCCCTTACTGTCATCAACCTGCTTATTTTCCGTGTAATAAGGTACATTGGCATTATACTGGTCGCTGATGGTGAACATGAGGTAAGGCAATACAGAGAGTTCGAGCAAACCATAATACCAGTCGCCCTGGTCTTGCTTGGTCTGCAGATACTGGGCTTCACCGCGCAATGTCATCTTGGGACTGAACTGGTATTTACCTTCTGCCACAAAGATGTTGGATTTCACTACACCACCTTCACCCTCAACAACGGTCTTGTTGTAGAGCTGGTTCATATACATCAGGTTCAACTTGAACGACTTGGAGAGCTTCTTCTCCAACTGCACGTTGATGTCCTTGTAATATACACCGCCAAAGCCGAAGAACTTGGAGTGATAACCGTCAGTACCCATCGTAGAGTTGACTCCTTCAATGAGCGACTCTGTAGGCGTCTTGTCGATGCCGCGGATATAGCTGAAGTTGACCTTCAGTTTGGTGCCATACTTGCCACCAAGAGCGGTGCGACGCTTGAAGGTGTAGCCAAACTCACCCTGGAATGCCCATTCGCCGTCGGCGTCTTGTGTAGCATAGGGATAAAGGGCAGGCAGGGCATAGGTGTGCTGGTAAGAGAAGGCGGGCATGTGGTTCAGGCGGCAGTTACCACCAAGATAACTTACAAAGCCACGCTTCATGCGGTTAGACATGTTCTCGCTGCGCTTGGCCTGCACCAATGCACTGAGTCCCTTCTTCGAGTAAGAGGCTGAAACCATCACGGCACTACCATTGCGGTAGATGTAGTCGTTGTCTTTAGATGGGTCTTGGGTCTTCCAGGCATATTCTGCCATGAAACTGTAAGGACCTGACTGCAGACGGGTGCGCACACCGAAGGTATGCACCATGGGGGCCATATTGAGCTTGTAGTTGGTACCAGGTACCAACACATCCTCTTCGTTCTCGTGCTTCATCAGGTAAGAACCACCAATCATCCAGGTGATGTTCTTGTCGGCCAGCCCCTTGAAATACTGCTCCATGTTGAGCTCCAGGTCAGCACCGCCCAACCAGGCATCGGTGTCCCAATCCCAAAAGCAACGCTGCACGCCACCGAGCAACTTGAGGTTGGCTCCCTTCACGGCACTCACATTGAGGCGTGCGCCGCGGATAGAATTGTCGATACCCAGGCTGCGCTCTTCGTAGGTGCGAAACACAAAGCCGCTGCCAAACTGGTCGTAGAAATCACCCACGGTGACATCAAAGCCATTGCCCAGTGCCTTGACATAGATGTTGGACACGCCCCAGCCGTTGAAACGGGGGTCATCGAAACCGGGCAGAGGGTGTTCCAGATATTCGGCACGCACACCAGCCTCGATATGCTTGCTGGTCAAGCCCACCTCAGCGTAGGTATTGGTCAATCCCCAATCATTATATGTACCCGTACCTATTTTATGGTCTTCTTGGGGTATCAGGATATCGCTCTGTATGCTACCGTGCACAGCCACTTTGTTCTCCTGTGCATTTACAGTGGTAACCGCCAGTCATGCCAAGAGCAGGGCAAGCGGTCTATTGATTAATTGCATGCAAAAATGTTTTAATGGTTATTACTTCTCGGCAATCAGTTTGCGCACCACCTCGATGATGTGTCCCTCAGCACCATCGGTATAACCGCTGCGCGACTCGGCAATCTTGCCGTTGCCGTCAACGATAAACACGTGGGGAATCAGGTTCACACCCATGGCGCGCTTGAACTCGCTGTTGGGGTCAAGCAGCACTTCATACTCCCAGCCCTCACCGTCAACAAGAGGTTTCACCTTGTTGATGTTCTGTGCCTGGTCGATAGAGATGGCATAAAGCTTCACGCCTGTCTCTTCCTGCCAGTCGGCATAGTGCTCGCTGATGGCCTTCAACTCGCGGTTGCAGGGTTTGCACCATGTGGCGAAGAAACTGATGACAAAAGGTTTGCCGTCGTTACTCAATGTAGATGTGTCAATGGTCTTGCCGTCGAGAGTCTTCAACTTAACTGACGGAAGCTAGGCATTGGCTACCATGGCTACCATGGCGAATGCCACAAACAAAAATAACTTTCTTAACGTCATAGTTCATGTATTTTACGATTGTTATGCTGCAAAAATACAGTATTTTTGTCAAACAACATTTCTTTTTCCTAAAAAACACGATATTCAGTGCGAATTTCAGATATTTTATGTATTTTTGCGCCGACAAGTAATCATTTTTTACATAAAAAACAGGAAAGAGTGAATAAGCTATTCATGAAGGTTTGTTTCATGCTAGGCATGGGACTACCCATGTGCCAGAACATCGTGGCACAAGAAACGGCGGGCACCCCGATACTGAATGCCTATACATTCAGCGATGGTTCGTTGCTCCACAGCATGTCAAACAATGGCAAATGGGCGGTAGCCTATGGAGCGGATGCCGCATCATCAGCCTACAGTTTCCCCAAACTCATTAACCTTGAGACACAAGAGGTGAAAGACCTGCTCTCTGAGTCGGAGCTCAACAACATCTCTGGTGAGGCCACGGCTACCGACGTGACCGACGACGGCAACATCGTGGTGGGCAGCAAGGAGGGAAAGCCCGGCTACTGGACCATCTCTACCGGTAAGTTCACCACCGTGAAACTGGCTACCAACACCATCAGCGGACGCATCAATGCTGTGACTCCCGACGGGCGTTATGCCGTGGGACAAAGCACACAGGGTGGTTATGACGAAGTCCCTATGCTGTGGGACTTGGAGAATGGTACCGTGAAGGAAACCAACTGGCCCAAGACCGACCTTGGCGGCCAGAACCAGGGAATGACACGCTTCATCGGTATCTCTGCCGATGGCCGTTACATCGTGGGTTGCGTAAGCTACAGCTATCCCTCGGATGTGCTCTACTTTGTTTACGATCGCGACAACAAGACAACCGACCCCATCGGCTTTGATTACGACGAAGCCAGCAAGATCTACTCACCCAAAGTGGCTGAGTTGCACCACATTGACGGTGTCCACATCTCTGCCAACGGCAAATGGGTGGGCGGAAATGCCTATCTGACCAACGATGCCGTTGTACCCTACCGCTACAATCTGGAAACCGGCGAGTTTGAGTGCTTCAACAACACCGAGAGCCAGGACAAGGGCTGCGTGACCATCGACAACATGGGTACCATCTATGCCTCTACACCGGCTTACAGCCCTTCACGCACACAATTTGTGATGAACGGCAACTATTGGTACTCGCTCGATGAGTTGCTCAAGGTCTATGGCATCGACTTCTACAAGAAGACCGGATATGATGCCACCGGTTACATCTGGTGCGCATCAGACGACTGCAAGACGGTTATTGGCAACGCCTACATCAGCCAGGAGAGCTACATGCTCACCTTGCCTGTGACATTTGCCGAGGCTTGTGGAGCCGTCAACCTGCTCAGCGACTACAGCGTGACTCCACGCAACGGTTCGTCACTCACCAACATGTCTAACGTCAGCATCAAGTTCACCCGCAACGTGGAAGTGCTTGGCAACAAAAACGATATCGTGCTGAAGGACGAAGAGGGCAATACCGTGAAGACCGCACTGAAGTTTGCCATCAACAGCAGCAACAATTCTACCGTGGAAATCGGGTTCAGAACCGTCACCCTCGATGCCGGCAAGAAATACACCATTGAGATTCCTGCCGGTACCATCTGCGTGGCCGGCGACCGGGAACGCACCAACGAGGCTATTACACTGACTTACACTGGCCATGGCACTGCACCTGTAGCCATGACAGCAGTGGTTCCCGAGAACAACAGCACCGTAGGTCACCTGAGCATGACCACCAACCCTGTGGTTCTGACTTTCGATACCGACGTGAAGGTGGCTGAGGGTGCCGTAGCACAGCTCTACCGCAACGACGAGGAAGAGCCGTTCACCCAGTTGAACTTGCTGGCCGGCAACACCGAGAGCACCTACAAGCAGGTGATGGTGTATCCTACCACCATTGAAAACCTCTACAAGGGCAACACCTATCGCATCGTGATTGAAGAAGGTGCCATCACCGACCTCAGCGGTGCCAGCAAGAACGAGAAGATCGAGATTACCTATGAGGGTTCTTATGAGCGCACCGTAGTTTCTGACGACACTCACATCTATCAGGAGAACTTCGCCCTTGGCATGACCAACATGATGCTGTATGACGGCGACCACAACACACCGGTAGAGGAAATGCAGGCTTGGATGTTCAATGCCACAACCACACCTTGGTGGTATGCTGCCGACGACGACTACAGCAACACCTGCGCCGTGTCTCACTCGATGTACGACCCTGCAGGAAAGTCTAACGACTGGATGGTTACACCTCAGCTCTACATCCCCGACGGCAAGTGCTTCCTCTCGTTCAAAGCACAGAGCTTCCGCAAGGCCAAGACCGACAAGCTGAAGGTGATTGTCTATGCCACTGAAGTGACATACAACGACCTGACCGATGCTACCATCGAGAAATTCATCAACGAAGGCGACGTGGTGATGGACGAAGTGCTTTCTCCCGGCGCCAACGAAGGCATACTGAGTGGTGAATGGCAGAACTACTCATTCAAACTCGACAAATATGCAGGCAAGAACATCTACATTGCCTTTGTCAATGAGAACGAGAACCAGAGTGCCGTGTTCGTCACCGACATCCAGGTGGTTCACAACCAAGACTTCACCATCGCTCTCACCTTGCCCGAATCGGTAGTGGCCAAAGAGAGCCAGGAGATCAAGGGTACCATCACCGTGAAAAACGGTACGGAAACCTATAGCGACATCAAGCTCCAGCTGCTCGATGCCAACAACAATGTGGTTGACGAGATTGCCGAAAGCGGCCTCTCTCTGAAAGTGGACGACAAATATGAATTTGCCTTCAGCAAACCGCTGCCGCTGACCATCGGTACGGTTAACAACTTCAGCATCAGCATCCAACTGGGCAGCCTGAGCGACGTATTTGTAACAAGCATCAAGAACCTTGCTTTCACTCCCACCAAGCGCATCGTATTGGAAGAGAACACCGGCCAGGGTTGCCAGAACTGTCCGCTCGGACACTTGGCCATCGACAAACTCACCGAGGTATATGGCGACCGCTTCATTCCTTTGTGCTACCACACTTACACCGGTGACAACCTTGAAAGCGGTATGACCGACTATACGGCCTACTTCCTCGGCATGACAGCTGCTCCACAGGGACGCATCAACCGTGGTGCCATTGCTTCGCCAATGGTGAGCTACACAGAAAACGGCGTGGTTGATTATACCTTCTATGCCAAGGATGGCTCTTGCTGGATGGACATCGCCAATGAGGAATTTGCCAAAGAAACCGAAGCCGACATCAACATCGATGTAGAATACGACGAGACTACCGGCAACCTGAACATTCCTTACAGCGTGAAATTCGCACTCTCTCAGGACAAGTTGAACATTGGTATGCTTTGCGTAGTGACCGAAGACAACCTCAGCGGTTTCCAGCAGAACAACCTCTACAGCATGACCGACGAAGACCTCGGTGAATGGCAGAAAGACGGTGCCTATGGCAAGTCTATCGTGAGATATGTATTCAACGATGTGGCTCGTGCCCTCTATCCTTCAACCAACTACAACGGTCAGCTGGGTCTTATCCCCACAAGCGTTGAAGGCAGCAAGGAATACACCGGTACCATCACCATCAACGTGAACAAGGACGCTTCTTATGTGAGCGATGTGAACAACTGCAAGGTAACTTGTATGATGATTGATGCCAACACAGGTGCCTACATCAACGCTGCCCGTGCAGCTGTGAATGATCCCAGCGGTATCGATAGCATCAACAGCGACAACAGCGACATCAACATCTACGCCGCAAACGGAAACATCTATGTCAACGCTCCCGAGGGTGCCACTGTCAATGTTTATTCTGTTGACGGCCAGACATTAGCTACCACAAAGGTCAACGGCTCTGCCCACCTTCAGGTAAACGGCAACGGTATGGCCATCGTCCGCGTGGCTGCCGGCAAGGATGTCGTAGTGAAGAAAATCGCCCTGTAATCATAGCCATTCAGCTATTTTGATACAATCATCTAAAAAGGATGTGCCCTACAAACGGTTGGGGCACATCTTTTTTATATCACATAGAGGTGTGTGCTATTAACGACCACCGTAAGTTTTTCCTTAGTGGCTTTTATCTCGTTTTGCCATCTGCTACCAGCACTCGATATCTTTCGCGATATCCGGCAACATGTCTTTTGTAAATCGTGGGTCTTTGTGGCGTCTGCGCTGCTCGATGTAATTGCGGAGCAAGGCAAACACTCGGGGCGAGAGCAAGAAGATGGCCACAAGATTGAATATGGTCATGAGACCCATAGCCAAATCGACGACACTCCATGCCGTTTGCAATGTGACCAACGACCCGGCCATCACTACCATACCTGTAATGATGCGGAACAAATAAACCGCTCCACGTTTCTCCGTCATGAAACGGATATTGGTTTCTCCATAGAAATAATTGGCAATGATCGTACTGTAGGCAAAAAGGAATATCGCCGCTGTGATGAATAGTCCACCTGCCTGCCCCACCTCACTCTCCAATGCGTATTTGGTGAGGATAATGCCGTCGCGCCCGGAGTTCCACTCGCCTGAAAGAAGAATGATGAATGCCGTGCACGAACAGATGACCAATGTATCGGCAAACACACCCAATGCCTGCAACAACCCTTGTTTCACAGGATGGGAGGTGGTGGCTATGGCTGCGGCGTTGGGTGCAGAACCTTCGCCCGCCTCATTGCTGAACAAACCGCGCTTTACACCCTGCATCACCGCCATGCCTATGGCTCCTCCCACAGCCTGCTCCAGCCCAAAGGCACTCCTCACAATCAGCAAAAACATGTCGGGCAGACGGGTGATGTTGAGCAATACCACCACCAATGCCAACAAGATGTAGCCAATGGCCATAAAGGGCACTACGATACTGGCAAAATGGGATATACGGCGAATGCCTCCAAAGACGATGATTAATGTGGACACCGACAACACCACACCTATCCATGCCTGATTCGTGTCAAAAGCATCGGCAAGGGCTGCACACAAGGTATTGCTCTGCACCACCTGATTGGCCACACCAAAAGTAAGGGTAATGAGCACAGCAAACACCACGCCCATCCAGGGCTTATGCAACCCCATCTGCATATAATAGGCCGGTCCTCCATAGAATGAGTCTGCTCCCTTGCGCTTATACAACTGGGCCAACGTGGCTTCGACAAAAGCCGTGGCGGCTCCGAATAACGCCATCACCCACATCCAGAAGACAGCACCAGGACCTCCCACGAAAATGGCAGAGGCCACACCCGCCAGATTGCCCGTACCCACACGACTCGACAAAGATACGGCAAAAGCATGAAACGAACCTATCTTCTTTTTCTTTTTTTCTGGATGAGCATCAACGGCAACGGTATTACTACCCACTTCACCAAACAAAGGCCGGTCGGCAATCACATGCCAAACATCCTTGAGCAGGCGGAACTGCACACCACGGCTGCGGATGGTAAAATACAAGGCACAAACCACCAACAGCGTGATGACTATGTATGTCCATAAAAAGTCGTTGACCACATCCAACAGGCCAGTAACTGTAGTAATGAATAAGGGTGCTATTGTTATCATGTTTTACTGTTTTTTATTTATAACCCTTGCAAAAGTAAACAAAAATATTTAAAACACAAGCACAATGTTAGGAAATCATGTAAAAAGCGGTTGAAAGGCAACCTTCCAACCGCTTTGATAAAGATTTATAAGACAGATGTTATTATTTCAGCATATATGTCTTGCCGTTGATGATATACATACCGGGCTTCAAGGTCTTCAGGGCAGAAGCATCTACACCCTTCATCACCATCACACCGTTGACTGTATAAACATCAGCCTTGCCACCGTTGGCACCGATGATGTTGGCAATGCCTGAAGGTGTGCCGATGGTCCACTTCAGCGTAATGTTCTGTGCAAGAGGAGTATCAGGTCCCCAGTCTGTATTACCGTACATCAAAGTATTGGCAGGAATAAACAAAATGTATTCGCCATCAGCTGTATAAGTTTCTGGCAATGTTACACTTACAGTTTTTGTGTCATTCCAATCCTGTCCATAGCTAACGGAATTGTTATTGATCTCTACTACATTACCCTTGCCGTCGGTGAACGTTACAGGATGATTATTATATACATTCCAATCCCAATCAACGCATGCATAATCGTGGAATGTTATTTCAATGTAGTTCAAGCTCTCAACAGCACCCTGTGCAGGAGTTGTGGTGATATTCAGTTCATCGCCAGAACCTGTTTCCTGGATGGTATAAACAAACGACTGAGCCTCAGTGTTGATGTTGTCAGGATCATCATTGAAGGTAACGGCACCTGCGGGGATAGTCAAGGTGTAAGTACCAGGAGCGGTGATTTCCTCAGCGAGTGAGCAAACCAATTGATTATCTCCATCTCCCCATCCTACATTCCTAATGGTGATAACCTCACCCTCAGCAGTAGTCAATGTGGGCATTTCAGCGTTTGTCCAGTTGCAAGAAGCATAGTCATTGAATGTCAGGTCGAAGTCCTTCAGACTGGTTACCACACCAGGAGCAGGAGCGATAGAGATGTTCATCGAAGGCTGTGGCTCATCACCCTCAACATTCAGGTAGAAGCTGCACTCACGATTACTCTTTACCATGAATCCTTGAGCCTGCAAGTCGAGGCTGAAGAAACCTTCGGGCACTACAACGGTGTAGTTGCCACCAGCGGTTATTTCATTATTGAAGCTGACAATTACCTCCTGGACAATATAATTCCAGTTATCTTCCTGATCGGCAGGAATTACGTTGGTCACATCGGTAGAAGTAGCCACCACATTGCGCATTTTGTCGAGAATTTCGATTTTGCCCATCCATGAAGGCTGGATTCCTTTAGAATAGCCAAACTTGATGGTCTTGATGCGCTCAACGGTGCTGCCATCAACGGGATCAACCATTTCAGGAACTGGCAAGTTGAACTTGGCATCACAATAAACAGTGATGTAAGAAGCGTCTCCTTCACCATTGTTGCCCTTGACTACCAGTCCGTTCATGTCTTTAGCCAAGATACTAATACCAATAGATGTGTACTCGGTCATCATCGATTCAGGTATCTCAACGGTTGCGGTCTTGTTGTCTTCGCTCATACTTACTGCACAATCCATAGTGGTACCCATTCCAAGTAGAACAAAGGCTTTTTCAATGGTTACAGCATCACTGAATACGAAATCAACCTTATTGTCAGTAGCATCTTCAAGTATTACATCGGGATTTGATGAGTCAAAGTGGAGATCTGAAGGAGAAACAAGGGTTACGGGGCTATACTTGTAAGCCTCTGTACCACCCATGAATGAAATGGTAGAAACGAAAACGGGATCCTTGTCGTAGTTCTTGTCGTCAGTGGTTGCCCAGCCCTTGAATTCCATTTCATATTCATTCTCGGTATAGAGCACATAGTCGATAGGAATCCAGAACTGCCAGTGACCGGCTTCTGTCTTCTCGCTCTTGTCGGCAACACTCTTCACGATTTCACCTGTAGTTTTGTTGGTCACTTTATACTGCAGCACACCGATTTGGTCGTCCATGCTTGTGGTCACGTCAAGGTTGCCATCAGCAATCAGCTTAGCTACAGGAACGCCACCCATGAGGTCAACGGTTACAGAACCGTCGGCTGAAGACATCACAGCGCTCAACACCTTGGCCTCTGCTGCTTGTCTGCCGGCTGATTTGAAAGTAGCGATAACCTCGTCTGAGTGGTCAACGCCATCAGGACATACCATATTCTTCAAGGTAACAATCACTGTAGAGTTGGCATCTGTAGAGAAATTGGGCACAGGGATAGTATATATGGTTGCGTTGGCCTCAGTAGGGTCAGCTTCTGCGGTGATCTGCTCTCTTGACACCTCAGCTACACCTTCCTGATTGTTATAAGTATAGGTAAACTGTACGCCATCAAAAGCCATGTTGCCACCTTTTTCATTAATCCACAGTTCCACAGCCTTGGCATCGTCAATACTTTGGCCACCAATCAGACTAAATTCAGGAATCAACTCATAAGATACCACTTCGTAGGGGAAGTTATAGAAGAATGAACCGAGTGAGCCTGAACCATCAGAATAAGCAAAGTTGCCCTCAGCATCTTTTACTCCAAGAATGTGAAGACCCATGATGCCATAGTTAGTACCTGAAGGAACCATTACATCAGGTGTACGCACTTTGTCTCTCAGGTCGATAACCAGCATATTGCCACCGAGCACCTTCACCATGCCGGCTGCAGTAAGGTTTTCTTCATAATAGTCGACTTCTGACTCCAAATCCCCATAAACCAGTTTCACGACAGGCAATGTCTCGTTCAATGAGCCATCGAACTCAAGCTGTACGAGTGCATTGGTATTGTTGGGAGCGAAATAAGACATGAAGTTGTCCAACCCCTTGCCGGGAACATTGGTCTCGCTGACGAGCAGCAAGGGCTTTGCTGCGGCTTTATAAGTAGTCACAACTTCATCAAGCACATTCTCAGTGTTGTTGGCATCACATACGCCCTTCAGGGTGATGACCACTTCATCATCGGCCTTTAATGTACCTTCATTATACATTTTAAGCAGAGTTGCTTTCAAGTCGGCTGTAACAAAATAGCCCTGAGTCATCACGTTGATGCCTACCTCTGTTGAACCTACTTTCATAGTGGCGTCGCTCACCTTGACATTTTTATTGAATGTCCAAGTAACATAGGCACTTGAAGCTGAAAGTGTGCTGCCATCAGCAGGCGTAACATCCTTTAATGCAATAGGAGTACCTTGTCCGTAGCTTACAGTGATGTTGCCACCGTTCATCACAAAACTATCATAGAAATAGTAAATGGTGCCCTTCTTTGTGCCATTGGGAATATCAATGGTGTAAGTGAAAGGCGAGAACGAACCAGTACGGTTGTAAGCCACTTCAGTCTGGAAAGTCTCATCAGTATAAATGCCCATATCCTGAGGAGTGACCACCTCAAGTTTAACGCCATCGGTTGTCACGTCTTCGGGCACTACAAACTGTGCATAGATCGACTTGAACTTGAGTCCGTCAAGACTGTAAGAGCCTCCGTCCTCGAAAATGAAAGGGTCGTCTTTAGTACCTGTGCCTTTAGCATAGGCATCACTCCCGACAAGCGAAAAGCCGAGGATTGCCATAAGCATCAAAGAACGTACACAAAACATACCCCACAAAGAGTTAGTTGTAACTTTCTTCATAATGTTGATTTTTAATGAAACAATTGTATTTAATTAAGTGATTATTTGCTATGAATAGCATCTCACCGAATTAGTCATCAAAGAAACGCACTCTATCAATAAACGATGTAACACACAGTTGTATTTTTCAAACCGGCTGCAAATTTATCAAAAAAAATTATCATAACAATACATTTCCCAAAAAACATCGTATTTTTATAGATTATTAAAGGCTCAGTGGAAAAGTACTGGGGATGTTTTTTTGTTTCATAGTATTTTGTATCTTTGCATTATGAACATGCTTGAACAATT
>OIXA01001825.1_pt1 | contig 25851 bp, 30 predicted proteins | sample 1587721 | NCBI WGS metagenome assembly OIXA01 (sample SAMEA3888900, study PRJEB22519) | human gut metagenome | biome: human gut; feature: human-associated habitat; material: faeces | place: Denmark | collected 2013
AACTTTATCAAGGTTTAAGACATACAAGTAGTCAACCTAAATCAGGAAACTACACACTGGGTCAATTGCAATCCGCGAGCATTCATTTTCATGTAAATGTCACTACCAAAAGAGTCTATTTTAAGCCCAAAATTTACAATTGAAGCGAGGGATTCCAAAACAGATTCTGCTGTAATCGAACTTATTCGCTTTTGCCATTCGTGATGAATTGTCGAAAGCATTCTTATCATAGAAGCCACTGTTTCGTCTTCTTTCCAATAGTTAACGAACCAATTTTGGCAAGGTATATTAGGATTAGGATCTTTACTTATGTCCCATCTGGCATCCTCTTGTGTCAGTGCTTGACAAAATCGTTTTGCGTTGATTCTGTCTTCATAAGTAAAACGGGAAAGCAAGACGAGTAAGTCTTTCCTTGTTTCAATATTAGCTATTTCCACTGCATACCTTGCAATCAGCCATAAAGTTGTTAACCGTTGCTGCCCATCTACTGGTACAAAAGAATCTTCCCCATCGGTATTGATGGGACCATATATAAAATGCAGATTTAGTTCACTATTGTTTTCTATCGCATTGAATATTTCTGCTATAAACTGCTTGCGTACACTTTCTGCTTTCTGATTGTTTGCCCCCTGTACATAATGGCGTTGAATGCCAGGGATGACCACGCGAAACCGAGACAGTAAGGCGAACAAGTTGTTTGGTATCTCCGTATATTGTCGTATAATACTGCTTCTCATAATGTGTCGGGGGTCTTTAATTCATTGATAAAGTTTTCTATGGATTCTCTCATTGACTTGATGTAAGCGGGCTTGTCTTCCTCTTGCGACCAATATGGGAATGTCATCTTCAGCCCAGGGAGTGATTTCATAAACACTGCCTCTGTAACAGGAGGTACCCAATAATTAACCCATCGTTCACTTGCCCATTGGCTAACTTGTTGTCTTTTCCCTTCGAATAATTTATTGTTCAGAGAAGAATTTGCGGCCCGTGGAAGTAACGCAAGATTACGTATGGAATTATCTTCTTCTGATGGGTATCTATTGCGAAGCTTCTGAGATAGCCATTCATCGCCTTTCCCCTTCTTGCACTCTGATTGGTATGTCTCAAAATCTTCAAGGTGGTAACTATCCCCAAACCAATCCTTAAACTCGCTTTCATCAAGATCTTTCTGGTTCCTTGCAAATATATGCTCCATAGTCCACACGTCAACCTCGCGATGTTTTTGAAAACTATATCTAACTGGCCATCTTTCCCAACAGAAAGCGACATTACTCAAGAAGAGATAATTGAACAATCCGTCGCCCCAGTTCTTAAAGTCATCATTGTCTGGCTTTGGCTTATAGCCTGATATTTTTTCGATGACCTCCAAAATCTGTTCGTTTCTATCTATTTCAAATGTGGATTCGCTACTTCCTCTCCTATGAATGACAACCCCAAAAGCATGGTACATAAGAGGGTCGTTATACCATTCATATAAACGATAGAATGCCGAATATATCATCTTCCAAATAGTACAACGCGACTTGGTCTTCATTAGGTTGAGAACAACCGAAAGGAATGGGAATACCTCTCCCTCCCTTTCTGACTTTGTCGGAACCAAACCGGCATATCGTAGAAGAACAGTCATTCTGTCGTCCTCTCTCCAAGTATTACGTGGGGTTATGAATGAAAAGAAGCTCTCGTTGTTGAGTGTTCGTTCAATCTCATCCCATTCGTTTGCACGAGCTTTAGTTACATCAGCAGACTCGTCTGTTCCTAAGGTCAGCATTACACATTTTACCAATTCAGAATCCTTAGCGGGAATTTTTCCACTATTAAGTTCATTGAATGTTGACAATTCTTTGGTAATGTCAACCTCGTAGTATAGAAATTTGCAACATTTTTCTACCTTATTGCAGAATTCATTCCTTGTAGCAGTGCCCGGTTTACCTAATTTTTCTTCTATTTCAGCAATTGCCATATTTTTAAAATGACGGTCAAGTGCCTTGTCTGCCTCTCGTGCATATTCAATGTTTAGACCACTTCTCTCTTCGCCGAGTATCAACTTTAATGTTGTAAGACGTTGTTGACCGTCTACAACGTTAAATCTGTTATTTCCTGAATCTCTTGCAACAGCTAAAGCTTGAAGAAAATAGAAAGGTGTCGATTCTGTGGGAACAAAACCATCTATATCTTCTATCAACTGACTAACCTGCCGAGTTTTCCATCTGTATCCTCGCTGGTAACTTGGTATGTAGAAATTGATATGGTCTGATTTAAAATCAGCTATAGTTTTGAGTAAAATATTTTGATTCATAATCAATAGGTTCTATAGTATCTCCAGCGCGATGGCGGCGCAGGCTTCTGCGTCGGCCAGGGCGTGGTGATGGTTCGACAAATCGTAGCCGCAGCGGGCGGCAATGACATCGAGGGTGTGGCTGCCTTTGGGCCATACGCGGCGTGAGGCTACGCAGGTGCAGTAGAACTCATAGTCGGGATAGTCCATCTGATAAACGAGGAACACGGCTTTCAGACAACTCTCGTCGAACGCCTTGTTGTGGGCTACGAGAGGAAGGCCGGCTATCTTGGGCTCTATCAGCTTCCAAACTTCGGGGAAGATAGGTGCATCCTCGGTATCATCAGCACAAAGGCCATGCACTTGGCTGCACCAGTAGTTGTAGTATTCTGGTTCGGGCTTGATGAGCGAGTAGAACTTGTCCATAATCTCACCACCCCGCACTATGACGATGCCCACAGAGCAGACGGATGACCGCTCGTTGTTGGCTGTCTCAAAATCTATAGCAGCAAAGTCTTGCATCACTTATCCTCCTTATACTTGTTCCACATGCGCTTTATCTTACCGGCTATCTCCTTGCGGAGCCAGAGCGGTTTGAGCACCTCCATGTCGTCACCGTTCATGAGCAGTTCTTGTTAGAAATCGAAGGTAGGTCGGACTTGGAGTTCAAAGATGCTGTAGTCATCTGTTTCTTCCGTCTCTTGTTGCGACTCATGCAGGTGCAGGTCACGAAGGTAGTTTGCCTGAGCGGCACTGACTTTGATTTTCACGGTCTCAATGCTACAGCCGTCGCCAGGGATAACGCCGATGCAACCATTGAAGTATTCCTGCGGATCGAAGTCCTCGGGATATTCGAAGGTGTGGCTCGACAAGCGGAAGTCCTGGATGCGGTCAAGGCAGAAGACAATGTCCCTGCCTGCCGGCCAGTTGCGTCCCACCATATACCATCGCTGACGGAATAGTTTCACGCATAACGGCATCAGATAGTGGTCGCGCGTATCACCCTTCCAGTAATTGAAGTAGTTGATGTGGATGAAATGGTTCTTCTTCATCGCATCGATTATAGGCTCCAGATACTCTCTACCGCTTGGCACATCTTCAAGTATTATTCTGTCCTTGATAGACTTGCTCTCCAAAAGCGAGTTGCCTACTGACAGCGTACTAAGCAGCCATTTCTCGATGCTACCGCTCTTCATATCATCCACATTGGCGATGTAATACCTATATGGAGCAGCCTTCTCGCAATCAATGGAGATACCAAAGGTGTCGAAGATATTCCACTTCCACTTGTGGAAGGTGCGCTTCAACATCTCCTCGCCACCGCTTAGATCAACATTGTCCATCCAGCGGCGGTTCAGTTCCTCGAAGGAAATCTTGCGTGCCCGATAGATCGTTTCCACAATCCACACGAGCTTATTGGTTTGGTTCAATGCCATAATCGCATAGTGTCTCTTTTATATATAAACGTTTGAGTTGCAAAGTTATTGTTTTGGTGTGCCTTTTTCGTTCACACTAACGGATATTTTGCATCACAAGGTGAATTTTGGTCAGTTTCTTACCAAAAACGGCAGCAATTCCAGCTTGAAGACCGGTATTACTGCCGAATGGTCGCGATACCAATAACAACACATGTGCGCCAAACGATAACGCACTTCTGTTTACCAATTAAAGAACTTGCCGCCGTCGTCGCAGGTTTTCTCCCAGTCGGATTTACCTGAGTAGCGGGTGCGACGATGCTTCTTTTTGTTTCTGGACACGAGGTAGAGGATGACCAGTATGATGATTATTGGGCCCATATTCACTTATTGTTAGAGAGTTGTTCGGTTACGAATTTCAATATCAACATTGGGTCGAAGTACTTGCCATTTGTCCACCTGCATGAGATGTGTAGGTGTGGACCCGTTGTCCTCCTGCCTGAGTTGCCGCTGATGGCGATGAGTTGGCCGGCATTGATGCGCTGCCCTTTCCTTACCATCACCTTTGATAGATGCAAATAGGAGCATACACAGATGCCATGGTCAATACTCACGTAATACCCTCCATTCTCAGAGTAGGAAACTGCTATCACTCGTCCTGGGAGCATAGAATACACATTCTCGTATCTGGCTCTCAAATCCAGTCCGCTGTGCATCCTTTTCTTGCGCCTATCCATCGGATCCTTGCGGATGCCGAATGGTGATGTCACGCGCATTGCTCTAAGTGGGTAAGCCACCATGGGCATATATGCACGCAGGCTATCAACAGGCGGACTCATTACATCATCTTCGTCAATTACATCTTCGAACTCATCTGAGGATGGGGCTTTACTCTCCACGTTAGCACGAGGCTTGCGGTAGTTATACCCGACCGTATTGAAGGGAGATGCGCCTTCCGTCTGTGCCGTGCAGTCAATATGAATGAACACACCGACCATAGCAAAGACGAGTATACACCTTCTCCTATGCAAAGGTACAAATAATTCCGCTAATACCCAAACAATTAAGGTAATATCTGATCTTACATAAGCTGTTTTTCTTTTTATTTTACAATGCGGATGTACGCTCATTTCAATGGGTTAATCTGAAAACAAATTCTTGTATAGCCGCTTCGCAATCTGGGCAACTTTGGATATATACCTTGGGTCTTCTGCATACCCGATGCGTTTGAGGAAATGCAGGTAGTTTCCACCTCGATACCGGTATTGTATCATGCGTTTATACCCAACCACGCTATCCTCCCAGCTCGCAAACCGATAATAGTCCCTACTCTTACTATCATACAACCCGAACAGGTTGTTATACTCCTTGCAGACATGGCTGCTGAAATTGCCAGTCTCCAATACGGCTTGTGCGAGCACAAACAGTTTGTTTGAAAGTCCCACCTCTCCAAGTACGTCTTTCAAACTCTCCAGATTAAGCTCTCTTGGTGCCCAGTCTGCATAACTGAGCACATTCAGGTTATTACTGGATGGCTTTTGACAAGCCAAGCTATCTCTTGTTGCCACCTTCTTCTCGTAGTAGGCTATCAGCCTCTCTATATCCTCCACCGACATTCTTCCTTGTGCATAAGAGCCAGTCGTGTCGGCTTGTTCTTGCACATCATCAGCCACCTCTTCAACCAGATAATTTGTTGAAGAAGGAGTAACAGTGTTGAACGAACAAGCCTTCTCCTGAGCAGTGGCGTGAGCCATCGTGACAGAGAATAGCAATGATGCGATTATTGATTTTCTTTCCATACTGCAAAGTTACCAGCCTTTTCACCTCTTTATAATATAAGCCGCTTATAACCTTATTTTGTTGGGTAATACCAGCATCATTGGTTCTAATCGCTCTTTCAATTAGAACCAATAAAGATATTATCCTTGTAAACTTAATGTATTGGGCGACGTTTTTCTATTTCCTCTATATTCAAGAGTACCTTTGCTAACAGAATTTATCATCAAAACGTGTATCGCATGACAGAAAAAAGATTCCACAGGGAAGAATATCCATTCGACATCCTCGGTGAGTTTGGACTCACGGAGGAGATGATTTTAGACCTTCCGGATTTTGTCCACGACAAGATTGAGATGGGCGGTATGTCTCCCTTGCTTCCCATTGCCATCAAGCAGCCTTTCGGCTTCACCCATTGCTATGCCAGATTCTGCCTGGTAGAGACCGCTTATGGTGTAGAAGCATTGTTCTTGCCCAAGCTCAAGGAGATTGACCTCACCCAGTTTAATGAGCATGACAAGCAACTGCTCCTTAGCGGCAAGACCATCGTTGCAGACATCACTGAGGACGACGAAACCCTGAAAGCCTTTGTGCAGATAGACAAGGACACCAACAGCGTGGTCTATACCCCGACGCAGATCATCGGACGCAACCTGCATACCATCGGCAACGAGTTCGACCTGTCGGGCGACGACATGCAAGGCTTCTGGACCGGCGGACTGATCACTGTGGAAGTGCCCGACTCTAAGGGAACACCCACCATCGTCACCATCGGCGTTGACCTCTTGTCGGAGAGAGGCGTGGAGATAGTCCCAGGCGATGCCCGCCGTTGGGAAAAGGTCGTGCGCCAGCCCATACCCGAGTATTCCTTTGGCAATGACGGCTGCTGGATTAACAGAAACGGCGTGCTGTCGTATGTCCCCGATGACAAGTTCACCCAGGACATCATCGATGCTATGGAGCGCAATGCCCATGCCAATGGCATACCCGTGGAAGAGCTGCGTGAAAGCGAGCAGCGTCCCTATCATCAGGAAAGCAACCAGTCGGAAGAGGCACGCCAACTCACCCGATAACCATTTTTCACAAACAATAAAAATCAAAAAGCAATGAATTATCCCGATTACGACACCCTGCGCGAGCAATACGAGGCAGGAAACATCTCGGCTGTGGATTTCGTCATCCAGCAGTCGCCTGAGATTACCGAAGACTACAACCAGTTCTGTCGCGACGAAGGTCTCGACCCCGATAGCGACAGTGCCGCCAAAGCCTTCATGGACTTCCGTGAAGAGCTGTTTGAAGAGAGTATCAGCAATTAGTCCATCACTTTCAATCACTACCAATCATGAGCATCCGTTCAGAAGCCATGCCCTACAGAGGAGAGCTGTCCTATCAGCTCCAAGACCTCCTGCGCAGGAATGGCATGAGAGCCCAGCTTGCCGTTCAGGGAGACCGCTACCTGCTGATTGTGCAAGGCCACGACTCACCTTTGTTGGAATATCCCATCAGTGAACAGCAGTTTCGGGCTCTCGCTGACGGAGGCACCAACTACGCCAACAAGAATGCCTACAAGACCTTCAACAACATTGTAGGCAAAGATTTCGATATGCCATCATCCTATGTCGCCGCCCGCAATGTCAACGGACGTGTTGCCATGGGACTGCATGGCTACAGAGAACGTTACCTAGGCTGGACACCGAGATTGCAGGATGGCTTCCACCTCCGCAGAGTGGCTGGTGTCGCCATGGTACCCGAACACGCCGACGGACGGCTACGTCCAGGCGAACTCAAAAGCGGCAGCTATGGCTACTATTACAAAGGCCGTCAGGAAGCGCCTACAGTACAAGACCCACTGAAAGACCTGCAGAACGTCTTCCCTCCCGTGGTAGCCCGTCCGAGACCGCAGGAACCCACCAAGCCCTACAAAGACCTCGTCACCTCCGATGTCTATTTCACCAATGAGAAATGGCAGGAATGCCTGTCTTCTCATGGTATTGTCATCGATGCCGAGAAAAAGACGCTGACCATCCAGTCCACTGCCACCCAGCAGGATTTTGTCTATGACCTGAGTGACGAAGAGCTGCGCAAACTCACCGACAACTCCCTCAAGAGCACTCCCATGCAGGAGCGCCTTGACATCATGAACCACGTCATCAGCGGTGACTTCCAAGGACAGATTACCAAGGACATGCTCAACAGCAAAGAGCAGATAGCCATCGGTCTTAAACCCGAAGTGGAAGCCGCCATGAGCCAACGCATGGAAGCGGAAGAGATGCTTGTTGTCAGTGACCCGCTTAACGAACGTCAGCACGTTGCCCCTACGCTTGACCCCGACCAAGGTTACACTGATGGCCAGACCGTAGATGAAAGCAAAGGCTGGTATCGTGAAGGCAAGCATGGCAGAGAAGTGGAAGTCGGTGACATCTGGGTAGAGAAGACTCCTGTCCAGCCCAAAGAGGGCGACAAACCCAAGAAGGACGACGAGCAGAAGTTCACCTACAAGATGAGCGCCGTCATCAATGGCGAAGTCATCACCCACGAGATCAGCAAGAAGCAGTATGACAAGTTCCTGGCCGTCGATGACTACCAGCGGCAGCGTATGATGTCCAAAATCTTCAAGGAGGTGGATATGAAGACCCGTCCCGAGATGCGTGAGCGCTTCAACCTCGGCGCTTTCCTTGGTGCAGGACTCCAGGCTACCCGTGAAGCCACTTTTATCGGTGCTGACATCGCCCACAACATCGAACATATCAAACATCCGCATGGCCCCGCGCCCGAGATACACCAGGAGGTGCATGGCACCGCCCGCATCTACGTCAAGCCGGGTGTGGACTCGCCGCAAGACATTGCAGCACGCGCCTTCGACGCTGGACTCAATGTCGGCAGTCACAATCACGGCATGGGTCACGGAAGATAAAAAATAATCTTTTCACTCATAGCTTAACAATGTCTAACCAACTCACATACGACGATTTCAAGGCACGTATCGATATACAGGACGTGCTGAGAGACGCAGGCTATCACTTCTACAGACGTGATGGCTTGCGCTATCCGTCGTATGTGCGGTTGGACAGCGAAGGCCGCCGTGTGAAAGGAGACAAGTTCATTGTCACGCAGAACGGCAAGTGCTGCTTCCAGCCGCCACAGCAGAAGGTGTACAACGTCATCTCCTTCATCACCGAACACCCCGAGTTCTTCTCGGAGTACCAGACAGGAATGAATCCCCACCACCTCGTGAACCTTGTCTGCAACCGATTGCTGAACCAACCAGTAGAATACAATATGCGCAATATCATCAAGCCCAAAAGAGACATCAAGCCCTTCAATATTAATGACTACAGTGTGCTGACCTATCAGAAGCACAATATGAAGAACATCAAGAAGTTCTATCCCTTCTTCAAAAGCAGGATGATAGACATTCCTACGCAGAAAGCCTTTGCGCAGCATTTCGTGTTGGCCTCACATAAGACCGCAGACAACAAGCCACGCTACTACAGAAACCTGTCCTTCCCCTTGCACATCCCAGGCAAAGAAGAAATTGTCGGCTTAGAAGAACGCGGCAAGCCCCGCCTTGACGGCAGCAGCGGCTACAAAGGAAAGGCACTTGGCAGCAACTCCTCCGAGGGGCTGTGGATAGCCAGTCCCAACGGTACGGCATTGAAGGATGCCAAGCAGGTATTGTGGTTCGAGAGCGCCTACGATGCCATGGCCTACTACCAGCTCCATGCCCCTCACGACCCGCATTTGGGCGATGCCGTCTTTCTCTCTACGGGAGGCAACCCGACCGTGATGCAGTTTCGTGGAGTCATCAAGGAAGCCCAGGAAGCCTGTCACCATCTGTGTTTCGACAACGATATGGCCGGCAAGCAGTTCGTGGCGAATTTCAACAACGTACTGCGCCAACTCAAAGCAGACCTGCCCAAAGTACCCGAGGACATGAAGGAATACATGGCTACCCTCACCAACAAGGACGACATCTATTCCGGTGACGTGGATTATCTGCCTCATGACGTGTATGACGCATACGTCAAGTATTTCGATGCCTGTGACGATCTTCACGACATGAGCCATAGCCATCTCTGCTGCAAGGACGATGTCCATGAGCAAGCCGTCAAAGTGGCCCAACTGAGAGACGAATACCACAAGGCGATGACCGAGAAACTGTCCATCGGCAGCGAACAGGCTCATATGAAAGACCTTGGCACCTACCATATTCCCGAGTGGGCGTTGTGTGCCATGGATAATGGCGATTACGAAGGACTTACAGATGAAGAGACCAAGGTGCTGAACGATTTTATTGACAAGCATTTCCCTGACGGTTATGTGATGAATGTGGACTGGGACGACTATCGCGAACTCGATGTCATGCCTGCTTTCGGCACCCGTAACGAGCATGCCCTCGTCGAGCGTGGCGAGTCGCCATATCTGGCCGTCAAGACCTACGCCGTCAGTTTCCTGCATCCTACGATGCGAGAAACCGAAGCCCTTGCCAACCTCACCGTAATGCGTGAGGTACCCGAGGACGGCAGCAAGGACTGGAACGACCTGCTTATCCGTCAGGAAACGGAGCGGATAAGGCAGGAAGAGAAAGAGGACAACCGCACCACCCAAGCCGGCATCGACCTCAATAACGACGGTGAGATAGCCGTCAGCGAGAGTGACGAGAAAAAGCATACCTATCACAGAGGCAGATAAATGAATACAGCATACCCATCCATCAGGCTCCACCCATCGGGACGGCAGTTCGTCGTGCAGGAAGGCATGACCATGGTCTGCGTGTGCCTCCTTTTCATCGCCATCGGATATGAAGGACTTATGCCGGAGGCTGTCGTCCCGTATCTGCTGGGCGTGGTGCTGCTGACTGTGCTGTATTTGGTCTATCGCTATCTGTACATCACCCGCATGGTCTATGTCATCAGCGACGAGCAGTTGAAATACGAGTTCGGCATCTTTTCCACGACCAAGGACTTCATCGAACTGTACCGTGTGGTGGACTACAGCGAGCTGCGTTCCTTCCTCCAGATACTCTTCGGACTGAAGACCGTGAGCATCTACAGTGGCGACCGCACCCGTCCCCGCCTTGACATTATCGGTGTCCCTGACGAGATGAACTTGATAAACACCATACGTGAAAGAGTAGAAATCAACAAAAAGCGACGCAACATCCATGAGTTTACGAATACGAAATAATCTGCTCCGCAGGGTCACATCCCGACTGTTTCCCTCTGGTAAAGACACCTCCAACCGCCGCTGGCTGGTCGTGTCAGCGATAGCGTTTGTCCTGCTGTTGCTATGCCACCACCATGCCCACGCACAGATAGTGAGTTCCAATCCCGGAGAATACACCATTCTGGCCACAGGCAACGGCATCATAAACAACACCGTGAAATCGGAGACCAAGGCAGAGCGCAACACCGCCCTGATGCAGAATGCCATGGCCGGTGAGTTCACCAAGATGAAGCAGTGGGAGAAGGAATACAACAGCTACCTGAAGATGGCCAGCGGTTATGCTTCGGCATTGAAGGCCGCCACCCATATCTACGACGATGGTGTGCGCATACTTCTTACCCTCGACAAACTCAGGAAGGTTGTCAGTAACAATCCGCAAGGCATTGCCGCCACAGTCAGCATGAACAACCTCTACATGGAGACCACCACCGAGATGCTGACCGTCTTCAACCTCTTGAAGAATGCGGTAGCCAAAGGCGGTGAGACCAATATGCTGACGGGAGCCGAGCGCAGCAAGACCTTGTGGGAACTGGAAGACAAACTCTCTTCTTTCTCCCACAAGCTCCGTCTGCTCTATCTCAGCATCCGCCATTATCGCATGAGTGATGTATGGAACCGCGCCACGGCGGGCATGATAGAACGCGACAAGCACGAGATTGCCCTGCAGTCGCTGTCGCACTGGAAACGCTATGCCAAGGAGGTGGCCATCTATGGAGACTAAGCACATGAGGAATACGGTCTATAGCATATTACTCGCCTTACTGGTATGGATGCTACCGGGTGTAGCTCATGCTCAGATGGATCCTGTCCTGACGGGCATGATCATCGAGTACACCAACAAGGCCAAGTCGCAGTACAACACCCAGTTGGAGACGATGGCCATGGAGACCGAGGGCCATGTGTGGCTCAACCAGGAGGTCAAGGAGACCAAGAACTTCCAGAAGCAGTTTGACGACTACCTGAGTTCGTTCCGCAACATCATCTCCTACGCCGCCCAAACCTACGGTTTCTACTATGAGGTTGACCACCTCTGCCAGAACATGGGACGGCTGTCCGCCCAGATTGGCAATACGCCTGTCAATGCCATTGCGGTGGCCCTCCACAACAAGCGCAACGACATCTATGTGAGCATCATCAACAAGAGCCTGGGCATCATCAACACCATCCGTCAGGTGTGCATCGACAAGAAGATGACCGAGAAACAGCGCATCGAACTTGTCTTCTCGATACGCCCACAACTGAAGGAAATGAACCGCCAGTTGGCCACGCTCACCAAACTCGTCAAGAGTACGAGCATGGGATTGGTATGGTACACAATAGAATATGGTGCCCTTCCGCATCGGGAGGGCAAGGCAGGAGTCGTGGAAGACTGCCTGAACATCTGGAGAATAAACGCAAAGCATGTAAAACCAAAACGATAACGATATGGGATGGTTCTCATTAGTCACAAAGGTAGCCCCCAAGCTATGGCGCGGGGGAGCCAAGGTCACATCGACCTTATGGCATGGCGGCGCCAGTGTCGCAGGAGCAGGAACTAAGGTAGTCACGGCAGTAGCCAAGAACCCCAAGACCACGGTGGTGACAGGTGTCGCCGCCTATGCCGGCTGGGACAAACTCACCAATCCTGGTGAGAGTATGGGTACGGCTGTCGGCAAGACCTTGCGCGAGGGTGTGGAAGGCGTAGGCGGTTTCGCCCACGACACCGTGAACGGCTTCACGGGCGAGAATACCGTAGAGCAGGTCAGAGACACCACTACGTCTGTAGTTTCCGAATTGCAGGGAGCAGCCTCCGAAACGCGGGGACTGCTTGGCACCATCGGTGACTCTCTCCGTGGTATCAGTTCCTTCCTCGGCAACCTCTTCGGTGGCAATGGCGGCAATATGTTCGGCAACTTCCTGAACAACCTCACCTCGGGAAAGATTTCCGGTTGGGGCATCGGTGCTCTGATAGCCGCTTCCTATATGATATTCGGTCGCACGGGACTGCTTGGCAAGATTGGCGGCGCGTTGATGGCGATGATGATGATTGGCAACAACTCCCAGCGCCAGACGCAGACCGCATCCTTGGCGCAGGAGCGCTCACAGGAACAGTCGCAGGAGACACAACGCAACCTGCACAGGTAACATTAGTAATATCAGTAACACCAATAATACGAGAAATATGAGAAAGACAATCTTACTCTTCGCAGCAATGGCCATGGCCAACCATGCCTTTGCCGACGGCATCACTGACGGTCTCGGTATGGCCGGTGATACCTTCTATAGTTACACTCCCTACGTTCAGACCTTGGGGTTCGTAATGGCTTGCATCATCGGCATAGCCGGTGCTTTCGCCATCTACTATGCCATCGCCAACGATGACCGCAACGTCAAGAAGCGCATCCTCATCTGGGGCGGCAGCTGTATCGCCATGCTCTGCATGACCATTGCCCTGCCCAAGTTCTTCGACTACCAGGAGATGGGACTGCTTGCCGACGGCAGCGGTGCTATGGGCGGCAGCAATGGCCAGTTTGTAGGCGGCGATCGTTGGGGACGCATCGACACCTCCATCCCAAGCCTCGATGATCCAATCTGGGTGAACGATAGCCGTTTCGATGGTATTCTCGATTTTACCCCAACCAAAAGACCCGGATGGGGAACCGCAGTTATAGTAACGCCTAACTAACCGACTGTTATGGAATACAATCCCACAATGAACCTCATTTCCCCGAGCGGCTATGCCATGCCGTTCGAGTTGCCTGAGACCTGCCCGTTGGAGATAACGATGGGCTATGGCCAGCAGACCGACCCACAGAGCGGCAAGGACTTCTTCCATCACGGTGTCGATTTCAAGGTGGCACCGCATACCTGGTTGAAAGCCCTTGCCACGGGTGTGGTCTCCGGCATCGCCAGTGACCGCCAGAAGGGTTTCAACATCACCGTCAACTACCGCAACTATGCCGCTGGTGACAACAGCAGCTACGATGTGACCTATTCGCACATCAAGGAGGCGGTATGCAATTTCGGCAAGAACGTCAAGGCCGGCGACAACATCGCCGTCTGTGACGATACCCTGCACATCGAGGTGCGCTACAATGGCAAGGAGGTCAATCCGCTGGAGTTCCTGACGATGGTCAGAGACAACCTCGTGGTCAATTCCCAGACACAGATGCAGGGCAACAATCCCGAGATGGCCACATTGGACTTCGATGTCCATACCCCTTACGACAACCAACAGGCAGAGATCGACCAGATGTACCAGCGTTTCTTCGGCAGGTATATGACCGACCTGCTGATGAACCGTTACAAGGTACCCGATGCCACCGAGACCCGCTTGCGTGACGTATTGGCCGAAGGTGTCGATAGCAGTGTCTATTACGAGCACGCGCCCAGCATGCTCAATCCTTTAGGGTTGGGCGCAAGGAGTTTCGGACTCATCGGGCGCATACAGACCCTGCTCACCCATGATTTCCTGAACTACCTCGCCCTCATGCACGGAGTATTCCTCTCCAGCATGAGCGAACTCGATAAAAAAAAACTCTTGACCTCGCCATAGAAAGCCAGGGCATCATCGACCCGTTTGCCAATTTCGACTTCGACATCCAGAGCTTCGACATCCAGCGCACTGTCAGTGTCTATCCCGACAAGGACGGCATCGTATGGTGGACGAAGGCATGGTTCAACGGCAGGAAGAAAGGAGAACGGGCTATCGAGATCAACCGCCAACAGGCTATCAAGTTCATCAAGGACATCATCGAGAAGGACGAGTGGCTGGAGGCATACTTCCCCAAGCAGATGGAGGTGCTCCATGCAGCTCTTGCCCAGACACGAGAACAGGTCATCAATCAAATCCGTCAATCCATAGTATAACATCATGGCAGATACAAAGAAACAAGACATCTTCACCACCAAGGTCAAGCCCGTTATGGACAAAGTCCGTGACGAGCTCAATCGCCATCAGACCGAGGAAATGCAGCGACACAGCACATCCTTCGGCGCTATGATGGCATGTGCCGCCGGCCCCGATGGTGGTATGGCCGCCATGGATGCCTACAACTCCCGACTGTATTACATCGGCGAGTGGAACAGCAAGACCATGGACGACTATATCGCCATGGTCAAGGCTGAGTTGAAGAAGCAGCACATCACCGTAGATGCCACACTGGAGAAACAGATGATTGACCATCTTGTTGAGCAGAAGATACCGAAGTCCACTGCTGACTATCTCCTTCGCAAGTCCGCCCAAGGCACCTTGTTCTATATCCCGCAGCGTGTGCGCCAGACCGCACTGGAGCAGCATATCGAAAAGGAGGCTGAGAAGAAATACACCCCCTCTTTCCTTGAGGAAGCCGCCGGCGCTATCGGTTCCTGGATCCTCAATGCCGCTTCCACAGCGGGAGCAGGTGGCTTCTTCGGCCAGCTCGCCGTAGATGTCGGCGTAGAGGTAACAGACCGCTACGCTCCTGGAAAGCAGGAGGACTACCTCAAGCAACAGAAGGCTATAGGCCAGCAGGAGGTCGCCGCCGCGGGTAAGAAGAAAGCCAATATCCCAGGTTGGATGATGACCCAGATGGGCTTCCGTGACTTGGTCTATGCCACTGACAAGCAATTGACTACCGCCGCATCATGGGCAGACAAAAATGCTAAACTCTACCGCGGCAGGGTCAACCAAGCCCTCGAAGCCGGCCAGCGCACGGTGAAAGCCAGCGGAAAGACCACCTCGATGTCTGTAGCCGATGCCACCTTCCGTGCCATGCAGTACGAAGCCTTCTCCCGGGCTGTCAAGCAGGAGCAGACCAATCGCAAAAACGGCAAGGATGCCGTGCATTACTCCAATATCGCAGAAGCAGAACAACATCCAATGACGACACAAGGCAACATATCATCATCTGAGCAGTCCACGCAACAGTCCACCGGCGACTACGGCGGCTGGAACACCCTCATGCAGTCCATAAGGCTGAATGGCATGGGTGATACGATGAACAACCTCGGTTTCACCTTGGCGATGCTCCCCGATATGCTCTTGGGAGTCTTCACCGGCAAGACCAAGTCCATCGGTCTGAACCAGCAGACCATGATGCCATTGGCCGCCCTCGTCTGTGGCTCCTTTGTCAAGAACCCGCTCCTGAAGTGGCCGCTGATGCTCTATGGTGGTGCCAGCCTGTTCAACAGTATGGGCCAGGAAGCCCTGTCGGACTACCGCAACGAGCACCAGACCGCCACGACGGGACGCTACAAGCGTTACGCTGACGAGGAACTCGACAAGCGCATTACGAACCCGCAGATAGAAGGCAATGTCTTGCTGATGGATATTGACAACGTCCCTCGCATCGTCACCCTGCCGCAGAGCGTGATGGAAGCCTACAACGAAGGCGCATTGACCATCAACACCATTGCCAACCGCATCCTTGCCCGTACCGACCAGATGAGCGCCGGCCAGCAGCAATCCCAAACCCTCACTTCATCCGAGCGGTATGAGCAGAGCCAGGAGCGTGAGCAGAGCCGAGGCATACGATAACGCAGAAATATTTTTCATTTTCCCTAATTTTTCACCATTAAATGATACGATATTATGGCAGAAGAAACTATTCCCAAGAAATCGGGCGCAGAGCGACAGGCAGAGATTCTTGTCGCCGCCCTTGAAAGAGCCGGTCAGAATGGAGGCGTTCTCCTGAACAACACCCAAAAGCTGACTCCCCATTTTTATGACAAACCCATGCGCATCACTCCCGTCAACGCCTTGATTATGGCGATGCACAGCGACCAGGGTGAGTTCAAGACCAACGGCTACACCATGTACAACGAGACTCACAACCGCAACGAGGCGGTGATGAAGGGTCAGAAAGGTGTGCCATTCGTGTGGACGAACCTCAATCAGTATGTCAGCAAGGACAATGCTGACGATAAAATCAGCCGCACGGAGTACAATGCCCTCCCTGACGCGGACAAGGAGAAATACAGGGTCAATCCCCGCGAGGATGTCTATACCATATTTAATATAGACCAGACGACCATGGCCCACGTCCACAAGGAGGAGTATGGCAAGCAGGTGGAGCAGTTCGGCGGCAAGGAAGCCCGCACCGAGAACCCCAATGCCGACAAACAACTCCGCATGGACGTGAACCAGTTCATCCAGAGCATGAAGGACAACCTCGTGCCCATCCGCAAGGATGCCACGGGCATTGCCCACTATGACTTCAAGAAGGACACGCTCCATATTCCTGCCCAAAAAGATTTCCCTTCCTATGCCGACTATGTGCAGGAGGTGTCCCGTCAGGTTGTCCATGTCACCGGCACGCCCCAGCGTCTCGGGCGTGAGGGTATGCAGCTGGAAGGTATGAAGCACCCTAGTCAGGAACATCAGCAGCATGAGATGCTGGTTGAGGAACTTGCCTCTGCTCACAAAATGCTGGAACTGGGACTGCCTGCCAAACTGCGCCCTGCCACCATGGAGCAGTTGCCGGCCATCATCGCCCAAATCAAAGACAATCCTGAATTAGGCAAGAGCATCCTGCAGGATGTCAACCGCACGGTGGGCATGATCAAGAAGGCCGAGAACGGAGAGAAGATCAAACTCATCGAGAAGCCTTCCGAGAAGCGCCAACAGGCTTGGGCATCGCAGTTCCCGCTTGACAAGGTGCCGGAGCGCTTTGCGCAGATCACCCTGTTGAAGGACGACGCTGGCAAGTGGACGCTGGCCGCCAAGCCTGAGAACGACCGCACCTTTGCAGTGCATCCCACGAAGGAAGATGTCAGCATGTACTTCGACATGATGAAGAACGACCGTGACGAAGCGCATATCAACGATTTCCGCACCCAGTTTGCGCAGAAATACTACTCCGTGGTGGCCGCCCATCCCGAAAAGGAGGTCAACCTCTTCCGCAGTGAGGCACCTCAGGAGTCGCTCGACATGATTACCAAGGTCAATGCCTTCAAGACCAAGGACAGCAAGATTCTCCTCGTGGCCACCATCGGCGACGAGAAGCAGAAACCTGTAGAAATCAACCAGTCACAGTGGCAACGCCTCTGGCTTGCCGACGACAAGCAGGAATACAAGACCCACCTTGCCGCCATCCTCTATGCAGATGTGCTGGCAACGAAGCGTGGCGAGGTGAAGCAGGATGCCGCCGAGACCGAGGAGCAGCAGCGTGACAGGAACGAGACCATCGTCGTGCCGCCTATCCTCCGTCAGTACAACGACCTGAAGAAGAAGCACCCTGATGCGATGCTCCTATTCCGTTGCGGCGACTTCTACGAGACCTACAAGGACGATGCTGTCAAAGCCTCCAATATTCTGGGCATCACCCTCACGCGCTACTCCCAGCGCAAAGAGGAAGACGGTTCGGCCTTGCGCATGGCAGGTTTCCCATACCATGCCCTCGACACCTATCTGCCGAAACTTATCCGTGCCGGTGAGCGTGTAGCCATCTGCGACCAGATTGAGCAGAACCGCAAACCGCAGCAGAGCGAAGAGGCAAAGCCCGAGCAGAAGCAGGAGGTGAAAGAGACTGTAGCACGTCAAGAAGAACATCATCGCAGTATGCACCGATAACCGCACCATGGCATGAAAGCATCAAGGCAATCTTATATCGACAACTATGCCGAGCACGCCATGGAACAGATGCGGCGGTATGGCATACCAGCCTCCATCACCTTGGCGCAGGGCATCATCGAGTCTGCCGACGGCCAGAGCACCTTGGCGCAGACCGCCAACAACCACTTCGGTGTGAAGGGCGCGTACAACGGCAACTATGTACTTGCCAATGACGACAAACCCAATGAGCACTTCAAGAAGTATGATAATGTGGGACAGAGCTATGAGGACCATTCCAAAGTCCTCATGGCTTCCCGCTATCAGCGGTATGTGGGCAATCTCTCGCCCGATGACTATCGTGGTTGGGCTGCCGGCATTCAGAAAGGCGGCTATGCCACGGCCAAGAGCTATTCCAACACCCTGGTGAGCGTCATCGAAGGTGCCAACCTACAGAAATACGACCAGATGGTCATGCAGCAGATGCGTGCCGAAGGTCGGCAGTTCGGAGTACAGGCCGATCCGCTATCCACAGAACAGACGGCGACAACTTCCTCTGCCAGCCAAAGCGCAGGCTACTCCATGCCGGTGAAGCGTGACGAGTTCATGCTCATCACCTCTCCCTATGGGCCACGTGAAGACCCTGTCAACAAGGGAACGACGCAGATTCATCATGGCATTGACATCAAGACCAACAAGGACAATGTGCTGGCCACAGAGAACAATGGCACTGTCATCGGTGTTGACCATCGCACCACCACAGGTGGCGGCAAGACGGTCACTGTGGAATACTCCCGTGAGGATGGCTCCAAGACTCGTGTGCAGTATATGCACCTGAGTGAAATTGCCGTCAAGAAAGGCGATGTGGTCAATGCAGGACAGAAATTGGGCGTGACCGGCAACACGGGCACACGCACCACGGGTGAGCATCTTCACCTGGGTGTCATCAATGTCTCTGCCGACAACAAGTTGCAGTGGGTCAATCCCGCTGCCTACCTTGCCGAGGTGGCGCAGAAAGGCAACCTGACCATCGAGGCGCAGCACAACGGCAAAGACCTCTTGGCTGACTACAAGACCGCTGGGGCAAAAGCCACGAACACCGATGAGCAGAGTCCTGAAAACTGGATGAACAAGCTGTTGGGTTCCGACGATGCCGCCCTTGGTCTGAACGGCGGTGAGGACAAAGGGTTGTTGGGCAACCTCATGGAGATGTTCATGACCCTGCTCATGCTGGCCATGCAGCAAGAGGGCAAGAGCAAGGAGCAACAGATGCAAGCCGTCAGCGATGCCCTGGTCAACAGGCGTATCGACATCAGCAGTCTGGTGCCGAACATGCAGTCAGCCTCACTCTCCATCACCGACAAAGGCAAGGCAATCCTCTCTGTCCACGACGGCAAGCAGGAGTTCTCCCATGAACTGACCGAAGCGGAGCGCAACAATATCTCGCAGGTGCTCCATAGCGACAACGACGACCAGACCAAGCAGCAACGCCTGGGTGGTATTGTCAGCGCCATCACCTATACCCATCAGGCGGCCAGCAACTACGAACGCATTGATGCCGAGCGTCAGTCGCAGGAGCAGACCTTACAACGAAAGTAACATCACTAAACCAAAACAATATGATTAAAGCAGAAGTAAATGTAACGGGTACGGTGAAGCGAAACACCGGCATCCGTACCGACAGGAACAACAATCCTTACCTGTCACTCATCATGACAGTGTGCTTGCCCGATGCCAAGCAGACCAACCACAGCATCGACGTGTTTGTCTCTCTCCCCAACGCCCATCAGGAGGATGTGGCCACCTACACCGAGGGGATGCGTATTAGCGTCAGCGGCAGCCTGGACATCCGAAAGCGAGGAGAAGAACTGCAGTTTTACCTGACCGGCAATCTCATTTCCACCGAGAATGTGGCAGACTTGGATGCCATCGGAGGCACCATGACGTTCCGCGGCCATCTGAAGAAGGAGAATGTCTATGAGGAGAAGAGCGACAAAAACGGCCATCCGTTCATTGTGTTCTCAGCCTATTCCGCTGAGAAGGTCGGCGAGAGTTTCGTCAGCACCTGGGTCAACTTCATGCGCTTCCCCGAGAAGGATGCCGACATCAGCACCATCATTCCCGACTGGATGCGCTCAAAAGCCCATATGGATATTTCGGGTGACTTACAGGTGTCATCTTTCGGCGGCGTAGTACGTCTGTCCTGCCGTGTCAAGGATATGCAGGAGCATGTCTATGTTCAACACTAAACCATAGCGTATGAAGAAATCCAACTATACTCCCAAACCTGACGGACAGAGTGCGGAAGACCGTGCTCTGTCCACCTTTGCCGAGCTGATGATTGAGAAGATCAGCAATCTCCAGAGCGACTGGAAGAAGCCGTGGTTCTCTCCGCAAGCAGCTCAGATGCCCATGAACCTCAGTGGGCGCAACTACAACGGCATGAACAGCGTCGTCCTCATGCTCATGCAGGAAAAGAACGGCTGGCAGACCTCCCGTTATGCCACTTTCGACCGCATTGTCAGCATGAACTTTACCAAGGGCAAGGACGGCAAGTCTGTGCCTGCTGTGGATGCCGATGGCAACAAACTCCCTCATGTGGGCATCAACAAGGGCGAGAAGAGTACCCCGGTGATGCTCACTACCTTCACCTGCGTCAACCAGGAGACGAAGGAACGCATCAAGTACGACGATTACAAGCAGATGTCGCAGGAAGAGCGTGCCAAATATGCCGTCTATCCCAAACTGCAAGTCTATAACGTCTTCAATTTGGACCAGACGAACCTCAAAGAGGCACGCCCCGAGCTTTATCAGAAGTTCCTCGATGAAGCCGAAGGCCGACGTTACGAGTCCAGCGAGGGAATGCGTGATTTCCCTGCCTTGGATGCGATGATTGAGAAAGACCTCTATGTGTGTCCCATCAAACCTACCCATGGCGACGATGCTTACTACTCAATAAGCCGCGATGAGATTGTAATCCCCGAAAAGTCGCAATTCATTGATGGCGAGTCTTTCTACAGCAACCTCCTACACGAGATGAGCCACGCCTCTGGTTCGGAAAGTCGTTTGAACCGACTGAAGCCCGGACAGTCCTTTGGTAGCGAAGCCTACGGGCGCGAAGAACTTGTTGCCGAACTTACTGCAGCCCTTGTCTCTTCGCAATATGGCATGGAGAAGCATGTCAAGAGCGACAGTGCCGCCTACCTCAAGTCCTGGCTGAACAGTTTGCACCAGGACCCGCAGTTCATCAAGACCACCCTCATGGACGTGAAGCGGTCGGCCTCGTTCATCGGCCAACGCCTCGATGCCGTCAACCAGCGTCTGGAGCGTGATGGCTGGGAGGCTGACTTCTCTGACATCCGCACCAAGAACAAGGAGTTTACCCCAATGTTCAATAGCAAGGGTGAAAGGGTCAACCCTGCCGCCCTTCAGCAGGAACCTGTTCAGGAAAAGCCTATAGCCCAGGAACAGAAGGAGGAGATTGCCGCCAAGAACGTAGAACGTCCACGATTTCATCGTTAGGATTTACGAACCATCGCCCGAGGTGGATGTACTGTTCACCTTTGACGAAGAGGACGAAGCAGAGATGTACTTTGGTGACACGCCTATAGAGATTGACATGAATACGGCACAATATATCCTGCGCCAGAAAGCGTCGATGCCTGTTGGCACAGTATGGGGCGACTCGTTCCCTGCCGTTATCAACCACACTTCGGCATCCATCGCCCGCCAGCATCCTGACTTCCAAGCTGCCAAGCATGGTGACTACGATGCAGCATTGCGGCTGATTGACGACCTGGTGAAGGACGACCGCATCGCAGATATTGTGGAGCGCTATCCTAACGCCCATGTCATCTACAACCATCGTATGCAGGGCGACGGCATCAATATGATACCGGCAGCCTACGCCGCCAAGTTCTCTGCCGCCGGCATGACAGTGGAGCACGACATCATTGCCGTGACCAACGTCTCGCACACCAATGCCTCCGACATATCCCGTCTGAGCAAGCGTATGCGCTTTGAGGGCAAGGTCAACAAAGGCACGGACTACATCCTCCTCGATGACTTCATCACCTCTGGTGCCGAACTCCGTGACATGCGCGACTTCGTGCAGAGCCAGGGAGGCAACGTGGTGATGATGACCACCTTCGGGCATGGCAGCTATGGCAGACTCAAAGACATCAGAATAGACAATGATTACAAAGAACGACTCAAAGCGTCGGGTATCACCGACAGAGATTTAAGAAAATATGGAATTGCATCGGAAATCGGCTGTCTCACCATCGGGGAAGCAGCCAAGCTCAGCCGCCTGGTTAACGCCAGAGCAAAAACAACAGTTGCGCAGCTCAGCGCAAGAGTTCAACGAACACGCCAAGGACAGCAACCTCTACCACCAGTGGGAGAAGCAGTTCAAGGATGCCGGCTTCAAGGTGTCCAGGCTGAAACGATAGAAGACAAGAGTAAAACAATTCATGTGCAAGGTGAGAGCAAACAGTCATGCTCGCATGAACTTTTGCCGAACCGAAGCCATGAAAATTTAATCAATCAAGGTGTGGAGTTGCGTGCCGCCAAAGGTGTTATGCGCCGATGATGCAGCCGTGGCTACACACCTTTTAGAAGTACATCATCATGAAAAAATATTTTTTCGGAATGCTGTTGCTATCGGCAATGGCTTTCACTCAAGCAAACGCAAGTCCTGTGCGACTTGCCGACAAGTGTAATATCGAGGTCAGGGACGACAACCGACTCACCAAGCCTCTGCAACCTACGTATCTCGACAATGTCATCACAACCTCGTCGTGGGGCAGTAACTGGTTCATCGAGGCCAAAGGTGGCGCATCGGCCTTCATCGGCACGCCCGTAGGCTGTGGCGACCTCTTCGATAGAGTTATGCCTGTCCTGCAGATAGGTGTGGGCAAATGGTTTACGCCGGCAGTGGGCGGGCGTATCGGCTACCAGGGCGTGAAGTTCAAGAATGCCGACCTGCGCACCATGGACTATCAGTTTGTCCATGCCGACTTCATGTATAACCTCACGCACAACCTCCAATGCAACGACGAAGGTCTGTCGAAGGTGGATGTCATCCCTTTCGTGGGTGTGGGTATGATACGCAACTCATCCAGCACCGCCGGCTATTTCCTGGCTGACGGTCAGCAGATAGGAAATCACCCCTTCGCTTTCAGCTATGGCATAGAACTCCGCTATCTGCTCTGCGACCGCCTGCATCTGGTGGGCGAGGTGAGCGGCATGACCACCCTGAAGAACTTCGACTGCGTGGGTACCTCCAGCCGTTTTGGCGACCACATGCTCAATGTCTCGGTGGGCCTGTCATATACCATCGGCAAGAAAGGTTGGAAGAAGGTTGTCGATGCCCGTCCGTACATCAACCAATGCAACTACCTCTTAGACCGCAATGCCGTCCTCTCCAACTACGCCAAGGAAATGAAGAAGCAGCATCACGAGGCCACCACCGCCGACAAGAATGACTACAGCGGACTCAATTCCCTTCGTTTCAGAATGTCGCAGCAAGGCGACACGGCATCAGAGATGGCTGATACACTGGAAACCGCCTCGCGGATAACCGTAGGAGTTCCCGTCTATTTCTACTTCCAGTTGAATACCGCCAAACTTGTGGACGACTCCCAGCTGGCCAACCTCGATGAGATAGCACGCATCGCCAAGGAGCAGCACCTCACAGTGCATATCTCCGGCGCAGCCGACAGCGCCACTGGCACCAACGACCGCAACCGTGCCCTGAGCATCGAGCGAGCCAAATACATCGGCCACCAGCTCATGAACCGCGGTGTTCCCAAAGAAAACCTGAAAGCCACCAGCCTTGGCGGCATCTCCCAGTTCAGCCCCAAAGAAGCCAACCGATTCTGCGTAGTGTTGGTGCAATAGCCCAACACCTCTCAAGCCACATCATCACATATATCTCAACCACTCCAGCATAGTTATCCCCCCAAGATAACTATGCTGGAGCTTCTTTTTGGGGTCAATTACACCCCTATACAGACGAAAAATCTTCAATTTAGAAAAGAAATATGCCTAAAAACGCAACTTTTATCCAAATTCATTCGTGTTTTTCAGGAAATCTATATAACTTTGGAGCACAAAACCCATTATAACACATCATGAGTAATAAAGGTTTAAATCGAATTAAGGTCGTTCTTGTAGAGCAACGCAAGACAAGCAAATGGCTCGCAGAACAACTAGGCAAAGGTGAAGCCACCATATCTAAATGGTGTACTAACCGCAGCCAACCATCTTTGGAAACCCTTGTTGAAATAGCGAGGGTGTTGCAGGTTGATGTCAAGGATCTCCTACAATCAACCATAGAAGACCAGCCCATGGTTTACATTAAACTTCCGAACAACAACGGATTACAATTTTAAAACAATGGAAGGCATTAAGACTAATATACCCGCTAATCTGCTAGTGGGTTATGTAATGACGCATGAGGTTGCATGGCAAATTTGTGATAGCTTGATGGAGTTTTCTCATATAGGTCAAACTAGAGCTGATATAGAGGAGAAGGAAGTGCAAAACAAAGGATTAATTACAATATTGGAATCTGGTCAATCGTGCCAGGTCTTTAATCCTAAATCTGATCAATATGGTGGATTTGAGGACTTGGTTGAATGGTCTAATGAAGATGATTTACTCATACTCGTAGATAATGAATTGATGCTTTGTATAGCAGCTTGCGATAAGACTAAAGTTCTTACCATGTGAGTATAATAGATGAACAGATGACTGCAAAAAGACAACATAAGAGAATATATCATATTGGACTTGTAGACGCGGACTTGTTATGTAACGGTACGCGTCATCCTAATCTTGCCCTTCTTAAGATTGCAGGATATTTACGTGATAATGGATTTGTACGTAAAAATCCAGAAATAGAATCAGCTAAAGTTAATACTTATGAGCTTCTTACCAATGAAAGCAATTTTGAGATGTTGCAAGATTTGGATTTAGTCTATGTGTCTTGCGTCTTTTCGTTTACATTAGATAAACCTCCAGTATTATTGAGAACCCTTTTAAATGATAAAGAATTATCAAGAAAAGTGCGTCTCGGTGGTACTGGCAGTTATGCTAATCTTTCAATTGAAGATGGCTTCGCTGAAAAACGCGAAGAAGATATGCACAGGCTTGAAAATGATGTTTTTCTTAATAGGCTAAAGAATAAGTCTGGTACTCATGGAATAGATATGCGGACCCAAATGCCAGATTACCATCTTTATGATGAATATATATCCATCATGGAAACATTGAAGTCATCTGCAAAATACTACAAGGATTACAAGGAATATTCAATTGGATTCCTAACTAGAGGCTGTTTCCGCAGATGTCCTTTCTGTGTAAATAAATTGGAACGGAAAGCAATGCCATATTCCAATCTTAATGACTTTCTCGATCAAGAGAGAGACGAGAAAGGAAGGTTGGTGCGTCCTTATATTTATTTATGGGATGATAATTTCTTGGCATCACCTTATTGGGAAAAATTACTTGACGAGCTGATTGCAACAGGAAGGCCCTTTCAATTCCGACAGGGTTTAGATGAACGTTTGATTGCACAAAATAAACGTGGTTGTAGTTTCCTGATTTAGGTTGACTACTTGTATGTCTTAAACCTTGATAAAGTT
>OIXA01001836.1_pt1 | contig 25704 bp, 19 predicted proteins | sample 1587721 | NCBI WGS metagenome assembly OIXA01 (sample SAMEA3888900, study PRJEB22519) | human gut metagenome | biome: human gut; feature: human-associated habitat; material: faeces | place: Denmark | collected 2013
CATTACATCTTTTCTGCATACCTGCCTACACACATCAAATTCCTAACGGAATTTCGTCGCATCGTATTCGGGACAACTTGTATATCATTTCCAAAAAAAAATGGCAGGAATGCCCATGGTTGCGGTTACGCGCTTAACCCATCCACACACATTGTAAGCGTTAGCCATTTTGCGCCCCCATCATCATTGGCGTTACTGGCAGATAGACACCCGAAGCGTCCGTAGGCATTGCTTGAGAACGACACCGCACTGCCTACATTGTGGGCGAAAGATATGTCAACCTGACGTTTCATACGGCTATATCCCCCCTATTTCTGATTTTACCAAAACCCAATCCTCCTTATCTTCTGAATATTCATAAGTATAGATTCCCCAATCTTTAATGCCTACAGCAGGGAAGCCCTTATAATTAGATACCGAGCAGTCAGATACGGCAATTATAATCTGATTTTTATGCAATTTGGTCTCAACAAACATGGCACCAAAACCTTTTTTAAGCATTTTTTTTAACGAACGAGAATCATAATTATCCAAAGAAACATATTTCACTCTCGGTATTGACCTGATTGAATCGTTTCTTGTAAAGCTTGTGGTTAACCCTTCTTTGCACACATAGTAAACGCCAGGGGGTGTCAAACCTCTTTTCGTACAGAATTCATCTACATTCTCGATATATGATTCTATGCTATTACGAATCATTCTATCCAATTGATTATTTTTGCCCAATATTAATATTTGCGCAAATGAATTTAAAGATATAAACAATAATAATAATGAGAATAATCTTTTCATCGTTAAGGAATTTCTAATTGTTAATTACTATTTAGGTATAACAAATCTTTCAAAAGATTAGTTTTTCCGCCACCAGAAAAAGAAGAGTCTACACTTTTTTGACTTTTTGGGGAGGAGGTTACAGACCCACATGAGTAGACATTGTTTCCATTGATTGAGAAATAATACCATGATTTATTGTCTTGAGATATTAGAATAGCAATAAAAGAGAATATCAATTTTGCTTTCATAAATACACAATCTTAAATTTCTGCCAAATTAATTATTTTGCTTGATATGCACAATTATTTAAATATGTTATACAACACAAAGTGGAACTAATTTATATTTGTGCTGTTGTGAAGCACCTCGCTTTCGGTGAGCTTTTCGCTGGCTTTGTCCACTCTCCGCTATCTTTGTACCCATAAACCACAAATCTCTATTTCTAACTTCTAATTTCACCCCCCCCTGCTTTTCTAACCACTTCGGGGTGAAAAATCACTACCTTTAGTGATTGCTGGCTATGATGGAATGATGTAATTTTGCATCTATGAAAAAACGTTTGGTTCTCACAGCAACAACTATCGGCGCAATGGCCCTCACAGCCAGCGCATCAACCACCGCCGACACGCTCAACCTGCAAGAGGTGACCGTGACGGCTATCAAACAAGGCACCGACATACGCAACCTTGCCATTTCGGCAACAGAAATCCGACGTGCCGACTTGGAGCGCAATGGCATAACTGGCACAAAGTCGGCAGCCGACATGGTGCCCAACATCTACATTCCCGACTACGGCAGCCGCATGACATCCACCATATATGTGCGTGGATTGGGCACGCGCATCGACCAGCCTGCACTGGGCTTGAACATCGACAATGTGCCTGTGCTGTGTAAGGAAAACTACGACTTCGACATGATGGACATTTCCAAAGTGGAGATGCTTCGCGGACCGCAAAGCACACTTTTCGGCCGCAATACCATGGCTGGCGTGATGAACATCTACACTCTGTCGCCTCTAAGCTACGCCGGCACCAGAGCTCTCATTCAATACGGCTCGCACAACACCTACAAAATCGGCGCAAGCCACTATATGAAGTTGGCTAACAATTTGGGCATCGCGTTCAACATTCTACACAATGCCACCGACGGCGAATTTCGCAACGCGTACAACGGTCAAAAAACCGACTGGGAAAAGCAGACCGGAGCGCGCGTGAAAGTGGAGTGGATGCCAGCCTCCGACCTGTTTGTGAGCAATGTGTTCTCGTTTGTCCACAGCCGTGAGGGTGGCTACGCCTACGAGCAGCTGGGCAAGAACGTGATTGCCTACAACGACACCTGCTTCTATCGCCGCACCGGCATTCTCGACGGCTTGACCATTAAGCGGAATTATGAGAATTTCTCGATAAGCGGCATCACCAGCTACCAGTATCTCGACGACAATATGACGCTCGACCAAGATTTCACCGTAGATCCGTACTTCACCCTCACCCAAGAGAGAAAGGAGCACGCCGTGACCGAAGACATCGTGGCTCGCTCCACATCGACAGGGGCATATAGCTGGTTGTTTGGCACTTTCGGTTTTTACCGCCACTACAATATGGATTCGCCCGTTACCTTTAAGGACAAGGGCATCAGCCAACTGATTGAGCGAAACCGCAACAATGCCATGCCCTCCTACCCCATTTCGTGGGACACAAGAGACTTTGTGCTTGGCAGCGACTTCAAGAACGACACCTACGGCGTGGCACTCTACCACCAGTCGAGCTACCAGCTGGGCGACTTCACCTTTGCTGGTGGTGTGCGCCTCGACTATGAGCATGCGTCGCTGAAATATCACAGCGAAACGCACACTGGCTACACCATCACCTCACAAGCTACTGGCGAAGTGTTTTCGCACGAAAATATCGACATCAACGAACGAGGCCGCATTTCGAAAGAGTTTCTGCAACTGCTGCCTAAAGTTTCCCTCACCTACCTTGTGGGCGGCAACAAGACGAGTTCGCTCTACCTGAGCGTGGCAAAAGGCAGCAAATCGGGCGGCTTCAACACGCAGATGTTCAGCGATGTGCTTCAGCAGAAGCTGATGGGCTTTATGGGCATCGGGGCAAGTTACAACATCGACGAGGTAGTGGGCTACAAACCCGAAACGGCGTGGAACTACGAGCTGGGCGGACACTTCGAGTGCTGGAACCACCGAGTGAAGACCGACATCAGCGCTTTCTATCTCGACTGTCGCGACCGTCAGCTCACCGTGTTCCCAAACGGCACCACCACAGGCCGTATGATGACCAACGCCGGCAAAACTCGCTCCATCGGCGCAGAGTTTGCCATCGCAGTGAACCCTTGGCGTGGCACCAACTTCAACGTGAGCTACGGCTACACCAATGCGAAATTCGTGAAATACAACGACGGCAAGGCCGACTATAAAGACAAATATGTGCCTTACAGCCCCAGCCACACGCTGTTTGTAGAAGCCCTGCACCAATTCGACTTCAAAAGTGGCAGCCAGTGGGTGCGCTCTCTCACCATCGGTGCCAATATGCGTGGCACAGGCGAAATCTACTGGAACGAGGCAAACGATGTGCGCCAACCATTCTACTGCCTGTTGGGCGCATCAGCCACTCTCGCTGGCGACAAATATTCGCTGGAATTGTGGGGCAAAAACATCACTGGCACGAAGTACAACTCGTTTTATTTCGTGTCGATCGGGCACACCTTCCTCCAGCGTGGACACGGTGCATCGATGGGTGCCACCCTGCGCGTAAACATCTGATAAATCAACAATAATCTACAAATAACACAGAATTTCAAAACTATGATGAAAAAAATCTTATTTGCATTTGCAATGCTCGCTATGGTTGCCGGCTTCACTTCATGCGGCGACGACAACAATGGTAACAATAAAGGTGAAGACATGACTACCACCCAAACCCTTGCCATGAGTGCAAAAACACGCATCAACAGCGTACTGATTTACGACTGCGACTTCACCGCCACATTCACCGCAAAATATGCCGACAAAACAGCGACTCTCGCGCTCAACAATGTGAAATTCGCTGAAAAAATGCCAGCGGTCAATTTTGTGATTGAGGGTATCAAGTTCACACAAGAAGGCTCGGTGTTTACATTTGAGGCTTCGTCGGTGAAAGCTACGGGAGGCTACACCGTGGGTGGATTGAAAGGTAAAATCGACACCGAGAACAACGTGTACAACATCACTTTCTATGTTGACGCCACCTACGAAGTGCTGCTCACCAGCCCATACAACTGCTCCGACAATCTGCCCTCTGGCAGCGATAAGCAAAAGAGCTTCGCATTCAAGCAATCGACCGAAGGCGCACAGAAGAAACTGCGTTTTGCGATGAAGAATATGAAATTTGTTGAAGCGATGCCTATAATCAAGGAAATTGCGGTATATTTCAACGACGGAGATGGCAGCACCATCACCAACACCGCCACAGGCTACACATTCGAAAGCGCGTCAATCACCCCTTACAACAAGGCTGGAACCACCGAAATTCCAATGGATAGCCGCCAGATGACCAATGTGAAGGGCACTGTGGACCTGGTGAACCGCAAATTCACCATCGATTTCGACTGCATGGGCATACACTGGCAAGATAAAGGCTCGCTCTATCTTTGAAAAATAATTAAAAAGAACTGCCACAATGCAAAAATGTGTGATACGCTCACACATTATTGTGGCAGTTATATTATATTTGCGTGATATTAAATTAACGCACTTTTATACATGATGAAGAAATTTTTTAGCATACTGTCAGTTTTTGCCCTGATTTTCGCTGTGGCAAGCTGTGGCGACGACAATAAAGAGCCACAACCCGAAACCGTTACACGCTCTGCGCAAATGATCAACCACATTGTGAAGTCGGCGAGTGGCGAGGTGCTTCCCCTGTCGGAAAGCAAAATCGACTACACTATCGACCGCAACAATCGCAAAGTGACCGAAGTAACCCTTCGCGTGGCTATCGACGGCTCGGCTGAGACCACCGTGAAGATCACCGACATTAAGAGCGAGACCAGCGACCAAATTTGCTCTTTCAAGGGCAGCGGCAACGGCGTGCAAAACCTGGTCGGACGCTTCGACTTCAACGAGGGCACCATTCGTGTGAACTATGATTTAGACGGCACTTACCGTGTGATTTCCACCATGCCCGAAATTTTCAGCACCGAGTGCGCCACCTCATGCGTCTATACCGACGGCACCACATCGAAGAGCGACGGCACAATGTATCAATTCAGCATCGACCCAGCTTCGCTCACTTCAAGCATGACCGTGATGTATCTTCTCGACCAGTCGAAAAAGCGTATGCTCACATCCGTAAATACTCTGACCAAGGCTAAAGTGACCGTTACCAAAGAAGGCTATGTGATAGAGTCGGAAAACACGATTCAAACTAAAACCTTCTATAAGTTTAACGGTAAACTCACCGACACAACTCTGTATCCAGTTTCGAAATTGAAAGCCACTATCGATTTGGAAAACGACAAGTACGAAGCCACCATGCAGCTGGGCACCATCGCCGTAACTGCAAATGGCAAAGTGACTAATTAATAAATTTATAGAAAACCAATACTACAATGAGACAAGCAACTATCATTCTTGCAATTCTCTTAGGCTTCGCTGTCACATCCTGCGACAATGGAGGCGACAAGACTATGTATCTTCAAGCACAGATGGTGAACCACATAGGCATCGCTGCGTTTGAAAGTGAATACACTGGCACATATCGTGCCGACGCTGCTGTATATGAAGTGGTTCTCGACACCGAAAATGGTAAAGCCGACGTGGCTTGCCGCATCACTCTGCCTACTGGCAAGATGGGCACAATCGACCTGCGCGGCATGTCGCTGAGCGTTGACGCTAAGACTGGCGGCTACTACATCAAGCAAACCGCCGACACTCGCTCTCAAGGCTCATACACCGTGACCGACTTTTCTGGCATCATCGACCTGACAAGCAGCACCACATCAAAATCGCACTTCTCGTTCATCGTGGAGAATCACTATCAGGTGAATGCCACTATCGCCGAAATGCGATTCACTGGTGTTACAGCCGATATCAAGGATGCCGACGGCAATATGCGCACACTCTCCAACGGCACTGTCGTGACCACGCTCAACCCTACCACCAAGAAGGCGTCAATCACCATCACCGGACTTGACTACGACGGCAATCTTGGCAAGGAGCGTACCCTCACATACGAAAACCTCGACTTCGCACCTTGCGACAATGGCTACAAGATTAAAGCCAGCGTGGCATCGCCCACCACAAATGGCGATGTGGCACTCGCTAAGTACAAGTTGAAGGATTTCGAGGCAGAAATCGACTTTTTCGACGACTTTGATGCTTCCTACACCATCGACAACATTGGCGAGGTGAAGTTGGATCTAATTAATAGGAACAATAACTAAAATCACGACTATAAATTATGAAGAAAATCTTTTCAATGCTCTTAATGGGCATGATGCTGATGGGCATGACTTCATGCCTCGACAACAATGAAAACAACGAAACAAACTTCACCCTGTCGATGTATAACCGCACCGTGACAATGGGTTCGGAAGACGTTTCTGAGTTTAATGTGAACAACGCCGCATTCAAAATCAACTACACCAATAGCACCATCTCTGTGAATGCAATGGCTACCGTGGGTAAAGACAACACTATCCAATTCAAGATTGATGATATGCAACTCACCGCCGACCAAGGTATGCAAGCTTATCGCTTCTCTTGCCCAGCTGCCACTACCCAAGGTGTGGAAATCACCAACTTCAGAGGTATCATCGACCTGCAAGTGGGTGTGCTGTACATGACTTACAATGTGGGTGCCGACAAGACTGTGCACGCCACAGCCGCTCTCCCATTCTTGCGCTGCAAGACCAACATCGACCCAACCGATGAAACGAAGCAAGACTTCTCAAGCGAAAAAACGCAATACGACTTCCGCATCAACAAGAGCAATATGACCGCTACCGTCACCATCGTAGGCTTTGCTAAAGACGCAGACCAGAAGGAAGCATCTGAAAACATTGCAGTGTTTGAAGGATTGAACGTGAAGTTCACCCGCAGCGGCTACAAAATCACCGCCCCAATGGTGAAATCAACCACCACAGGTGTAGGCAACGTGTCCGACGCTACAATTAAAGACGTGGAATTCAACATCATCGACCAAGGCATCCGCTTCAACGGCAAATACGAAACCGGCACATACGAAGCCGAAACCGCCGGCACAATGTTCAATGAAAAAACAGTCTAATTCCCCTCCCGAACAACAACAAAACACCCCCAAAATAAATAAAGCCCTGCAACTCCCCAAAAGTCGCAGGGCTTTTTTTTTCATCCCCCCCCAAAAAAATCCAATTTAAAGAAATTATAGTTTAGATTTGCAATGATTTGTCTAATAAAAACCATTTTTATCATGGTAGGGACGCGATAATTCGCGTCCGCCACAAACAGTTATATATCAGAGTATTACCACATCTACAAATAAACACAATACACCTTTTTGAGATTTTTTACAGCCAAAATATACACCTTTTTGAGATTTTTGCAAGTATCACATTAAAAATGCGATTTTGGCAAATGGAGAGTAGCGGCATATCAATGATATGCCTAACTATCCATAACTATAATTCAAATACGAATTATGGGAATTAGAGGGTTTGGATTTTGGATTGGGTGGTGTGGAAATCGGTGATGAGTTCGTGCATGATTTGGGCTACGGGCTTCACCTCTTTGATGGTGCTTGCTATTTGGCCGATTTCGAGTTCGCCGTGTTCCAAATCGCCCTCGAAGATGCCTCGCTTCGATGCTGCGCGTCCGAGCAGTTCGCGGAGTTCGTCGGCTTCGGCACCACGGCTTTCGGCTTCGGCAATTTTTGCGAACAGTTCGTTTTTAATCAGTCGGGTGGGCGAAATTTTCTTCAACGCCAGCATGGTGCCGTCTTCGCCAAGGTCCACGCAAAGTTGCTTGAAGGCGTCGCTTGCCGAGCTTTCCTCACTCACGGCAAACAAAGTGCCAATCTGCACGCCCTCTGCGCCAAGAGCCATAGCCGCCAGCATCGCCTTGCCTGAACCGATGCCACCTGCCGCAATCAATGGCAGGGAAATGGCATCGCGCACCTGTGGAATGAGCGCCAAAGTGGTGGTTTCTTCCCTACCGTTATGGCCACCAGCCTCAAAGCCTTCAGCCACCACGGCATCAACGCCAGCCTCTTCACATTTCTTGGCAAACTTACTGCTCGACACCACATGCGCCACCTTTATGCCAGCCTCGTGGAAGCGTGCGGTGTACTTCTTTGGGCTGCCTGCCGAAGTGAACACGATTTTCACGCCCTTCTCGATGATGATTTCAATGAGTCGGTCAATTTCAGGGTACATCAGCGGAATGTTGATGCCCCAAGGCTTGTCGGTGGCGGCGTTCATCTTGTCGATGTGCTCGATAAGGGTTTCGGGATGCATACTGCCAGCACCCAGCAGTCCCAAACCGCCAGCATTGCTCACAGCGGCAGCCAAACGCCAACCGCTACACCATACCATACCACCAGCAATCACTGGATATTGAATTCCGAAAAGTTCTGTTATTCGATTAGGTTTCATAACTATTATAATTTTATATATTCATTTCAATATTTTCACATTCAGACAGTTGCATCCATTATTTAAATGGCTGACCAAGAAACAAAAGAGCGGTGACCTTACTACGCTTGAGCGCATAAATCACCAACAGGGTTACGCCAATCACACAAAACGCCACCACCACCGACAACGCAGCCAATGGCACCACAGCCATACCCAACTCTTTCAGCGGCTCTTGAAGATCAGTGAGGGGGAACAGGAAGAAATAGTGGAGCAAGTAGATGCCCAGGCTCTCGTGGCCGAGGAAATTGAAGTATCGGGCTATTGCCGACGGCGTTTTACCCTCGGTGCGATATTCTTTGAGCGACCACGGCTCAACGAGGGCGATTGCCACCATAATGAGGGCGAAGTGCATCACCGGAATGGTGGCGAAACCGATTACCAACCACATGCTCGCCATATCGGCTCCCCAAATATCCCATGGATAAACCACGCTGTAAAGCGATACGCCAAACACCACCATGGCAATAGCCAATGCCCACTGGTTGTGCACAAGGCGATTGAACGCCTCTTTCATGTGATTTGCCATCACGCCCATCATAAACACAGGGAAGAAGCGCGCAAGCAGTCCGAAGCCCACATAATCCACATTCGCTTCCTCATCGGCAAAGGTCATCGACAGGGCGATGAGTATACCGTAGGCGGCAAGCAGTACCACAATTTGAGGAAAAATGCCTTTAAGGCGTTGGAGAATGGCGCTAATCGGAATGTAAATCAGGCATAGTTCAAACAGGCACAGCGTGAACCAGTAGCCGTCTTTCCAATAGGCGCGCAAGAGGTCGGGCAGATTGTCGCTCAATGGCGATTGCAGTCCGCTATGTGGAAAATACCACACCCACAGCGGTGTGATGACTAAAAATGGGATAATGAGTTGTATGAAGCGTTTTTTCAGTCCTGGGGTAATGAATTGCTTGTCGGCATTCGCCTTATAGGTGAGATAGCCGCTGATAAAGAAGAACACGGGCATGTGAACTTGGCCTATCAACTTAAAGAGAAAAGCGGCATCAAGCCCTCTAACACACATGGTGAGCGCATGTCCCATCACCACCATGAAAATAGCGATGCCCTTCAGCAGGTCGAAGTATTCAATTCGTTGTTTCTTTAGTCCAATACCATTCATTATGTTAATTAGTTTGTGTAGATTTTGTTTCTACAAAGATACGCAAAAATCACTTTTTTTTGATGTTGATAGATATGAAATTGCTAAATTTGTAGAAAATCATGTACTATGGCAAAAGAAATCAAAAAATGGACCACTCTGGAATCGCGCTACATCATTCAGCGACCATGGCTCACCGCTCGCGTGGATAAAGTGCAACTGCCCGACGGACGCATCAACCCCGAACATTATGTGCTTGAATACCCTGCGTGGGTGAATGTGATAGCCGTCACCAAAGATGGGCAAATGGTAATGGTGCGCCAGTATCGCCACGGATTCGACGAAGTGCTGGTGGAACTGTGCGCTGGCGTGGTGGAAGACGGCGAAGCGCCTATCGAGGCCGCAAAGCGCGAACTGCTTGAAGAAACTGGCTATGCCGGCGGCGAATGGCGCGAAGTGATGACCATCGGACAAAACCCCAGCATCTGCGACAACCTCACCCACTGCTTCGTGGCTGAAGGCGTGGAGAAAGTGAGCGGTCAGCACCTCGACGCAAGCGAAGACATAGAAGTGCTGCTGATGAGCAAGGCAGAAGTGCTCGACATGCTCATCAACGACCAACAAAAGCAAGCCCTCATGGCAGCCCCCCTCTGGCGCTACTTCTACACCCAGAAATAAAAAATTACCACACAAAAACAAACGCTATAGCGTAAACATAATAAAATTAGGCTCTCTGGCTTTTTTGCAAAGCTTAGAGAGCCTAATTATTATGGGAAATCACCTTTATGGTTGAGGGTGGTTACTTGATGAATTTTGCGGTTTTGGTGGCGGATTTGATGATGTAAACGCCGTTGGTGAGCGATGTGGCGATGTTGGCTGTGCCGTTGGCGTGTGCCTTGGCCACCATTTTGCCTGTCACATCGTATATCACAACTTCACCCACCACGTTGCTCACCACGATATTGTCGCCATTCACAGTCACAGCCAGTGGACTATTCTTTACTGCGGTGATGCCTGTGGCTGGAGTTTGAGTAATGGTAAATTCCACATCTTGGCAAGTGGGGTACGACACTTTCACCTTTGCCACGCGTTCCGACGCACCTTCGGGCAGAGGTTGCGCTGTGGCAGTAATCACAGCATCAGTGTCATTGCCTGCACCTACGGTAGTGAGCCAAGTGGCTTCTGCGCCTTGCTCGTCGGTCACAGCCACGGAGAGTTCCGATGCATCTTTATAGCTATCGAGGCACAACTTCACATCGCCACCAGCGGCGCCAACGGTAAGGCTTGTTTCTTTAATCGCCTTGAGCCATGGAAATTCTGTTTCGAGTTCCATAAAAAGATGGGTCTTCAACTCGTTGCCGTTATTGTCGGTCAAAGATGCGGCTGGCAGCACAGCAGAAGTGGGCTTACCATTATTCATACCAGAGAGGTAGAAGTACTGAGAATTAGTGTCGTTTTTATCATAAGAGATAGTTTGAAGCAGATAGATGGTGTTGTTCTGGTCACAGTCGAGACCATACACAAGCCCAAACACATCACGGTCGATTACCACAGGATTGGATCCTTCGATTGGAGCAACATCAAATGGAATGGCGTAGTAGTTGAAATTGCCCATTGGCACCTTCACAATGTCGGCATACGCACATTCAGCTCCAGCAAAGCCAGCATACGGCATATCGTTAGGCGAACAGCGGTAGAACGCAAAACCAAACTTCGAGGTTTCGCTAATCATACCATAAGCGAGCACCCACACACGCTTCACAATGTAAGGCTTGGCTGGCTTCTCATATTTTGTCATAAAGCCAAATGGCGCATAATAAGCGGAATCGGTAGGATTCTTTCCTAAAAGCATTTGGGTCCAAATATTCTTGGTGAATTTGTGGAAACCGCTCAGCGGAATAGACTGGCTGTTGAAAAGGAAACTTACATCATCTTTTTGCACATTCGCTAAAGTGAGCGGATAGGTTTTGCCATCCATTTCAGGGGCACCACCTGCATACACGTCCAGCACTGGAAGTTTATAGCTTTCGTCGGCAAAATCTTGAGCCTTAACCGTAAGTTCTGGAGTAGGATGCAAACCTTCGATACTGCGCGAGGGAATAAAGCCTGACACCAAATCCTTGTCGGTAGAGGTTTGGGCTGTACCATCGTCTGCCAGATATTTCCACGACACAGATTCCACATTAGCCGACGAACGGTTAGTCCAAGTCAAATCCGTGTAGGCAGGAACGTGGAGGAAAGTGCGAGCCGAACCGCCATCGGTAACAGTCAATGGATATTCAATATTCTTGCTCAATCCCCAATACATAGTACCAGCTGGGCGCTGATATAAGGCTGTGAGTTTCGCCTTGTCAACCACCACTTTATCGAGTTCCATCGTGTTGCCACGAATACCCACATATCGGAAAGCGATTTCCACTTCCTTGCCTTCGTAATTCTTCAGCGAAATCACCACATCTTCGCTTCTTTGGCTATAGTAGTTGTTAAACAAATCGTTGAGCGTGTAGTTTCGCCACGCTGGCTCAATGTCGTAGATTTCCTTCCATTCACCACCATTTTCACGAATATACACCTTCAGCGTAGCCGAAATAATTTGATGAATAAACTCCATGGTGCCGAAGTTGATGTTCTCGTTCGACATGTCGTAAAGATAGAGCGGAGAATAGCTGATGTTGAACGAGAGTTGCTCATTAGTGCGTAACTTCATCTTTGGAGTTACGAGCCACTCGTCTTGTGGAAGGTCTTCTTTCTTGTTGTCGGCACGCGTCACCCTTGCGTAAGGAATCACGCAATAGTATTTCCCCTCCACAGGAGTTGGGAGCGTGCCTGCCTGTCCGCTCACAAACCATGTGAACGCACCACCATCGTAACTTCCAGCCTCGCCTTCAGAATTGATTTCGCTCCAAGTGGCAGGAATCCAGTTTTTAGTAGTGCCGTCCCATCCTTCAAAACCTTCATTGAGCAATGCGCCCTCGGCGTCGGCTTTCGATGAAGGCGCTTTCAGCACCTTAACTGGCTGAGCATCGGCTTTAACAATACGCTTGTATTTCACACCGTTTTTAAGTACGCACTCCTGTTCGGAAACACCGGGCGCAAGTACCCTTTCCGAGAGCACAGTGGCGTTGGCATCATGTGTGTCGACTAACTGGCGCGACACACTTGCGTTCACTTTGTAGTCTTGACCCTTGGAATTGGCAAGCGGATTCACTTCGACACCAGCGTGTGCCATTACCGCCATACCACAAAAAGCCATTGCTGAGAGGAGGATGGTTTTCTTCATAATTGGGTTGATTTATTTTTAGAGTTAGTAATCAAGTGACTTTACATCTGCAAAGATAAACAAATATTAAAACAAAATCCACTTTTGTTGCAAAAAATGAAAGAAAAATTTCATTTTCAAGACAAAAGTGGATAAATTATTTGGTTTTTGATTTATAACAGTAACACACCACAATCCTATGGTTGCACGGTGATTTGGGTGCCAGAGGAGTGGGCGGAGAGCTGGGGAGCGTATTGGCATTGGGCGGTGGCTATGCCTGCGCTGAAGCTGCCATCAGCCGTCACATACACATCGTAACTGATGATGTGTGTGCCCTTGTCGAGCGAGGTGAAGAACAGGTTGGTTTGGGCATCTTTCGTCTCTTGGAAGAAATAAGTGCCGTCCATGTAACGACTGCCCGAAAGTTGGTCTTTAGGCTCAAAGCAAGCCGCACGCTGGTCGGTGACGGTCACGAAATCAAGGTCTTTGTTGTTCTTAATCACCACACGCACTTGCACCTTGTCGCCCACCTTGAAATTGTGGTCGGTAGCAGGAATGAGTTTGCCGTCGGCGCCATAAACGAGATATTCTTTTCTGATGCTCATTTCGGTGATGTCTTTCGCCTCAACCGAAGCCATAGGAGCCTTATACTGGCAATAAACAGTGCCCCATGCCGGACTTGCGCTCTTGCGGTCGATTGTCAGCGTGGCGCCGCTCTTGGCAGGGATAGTCTTGCGGCAGTAGCCCACATATTCATCAATATGGCTAAACTGCACCGCCTCGCCATCTATGGTGATGATGGGCTTTTCGCTGCGTTCGAGCCACTGGCTGCCTGTGGAAAGGATAGCATACACCGCATCGGCAGCAAGGCTTGAACTGCCCCAGTCGTTGGATTGCTTCATCAGCAGAATCCACTTGCGAATTTGGTCGATTTCGGTCTGCGACGCACCCACCTCGTGCATTGCCTCAAGAATGGTGGCGGTGACTGCCACCTTGTCGAAGTAGCGCCAACCGATTTGCAGATTGTCCCAATACATGCCCAATTCAGGCTTCACGATAGCGAACTGGCGGAGCGATTCCACGATGCGGCTTGCCACTTTCTTGTAACCGCCACGGTTGAGTGCCATGGCAAAGTAAGCCTTTTCGCCCATTGGCAGCCCCTTCCAATCCTTGGTCATGGCAGAGAGTGCCTTTTTCATCATCTTATCGTTACCCGAAGGAAGTTTCACGCCAGAGAACAGCGAGCGCACATACACATACGAACTAAATCCGCTGTAATTCTTCTTGCTCACTTTCTGCTGCTGGTTCCACAGTTTGAGCATTTCGCTATCGTAATAGGCAAGCGCCTTTTTCGCCATCTGATTGATGTCGGCATCATCTAAGGTGTAGCCCAAGTGCTGCAATTCGCCAATCAGTTCGAGCACCACTTCGGTGGTCCACAGACTGCTTCGGCAACCGTTGTACTCATACCATGGGAATCCGCCATCGGCACGCTGCAACTTCTGCAAAGCACCCACAATCTTCTTATGCTCGGCGCTCATCTTCTTCTCGTCGAACAGGTCTATGAGTTTCGACATGCGCAACGACTGGCGGTCGGCCTCGTTCACCCATGGCGATGCCAACAAGTCGGTAATCTTCAAGTCCTTATTTTTTTCGAGCATTGAAGTGAGTGTGCTGTCGGCACCGTCGGCTGTCCATTGCTGAATGGCTGTTTTAATGAGCGGATTCGACTTAGCCACACCCTGCGCCAGCACTTCGGCAAAAAGATTGTGCGCAAGGCTGGTGGCAATGTGATAGTTGGGTTCATAGATGGTGGGCAGAGCCGTAACGCAATACCACACAGGATTGTCGCAATATTCGAGCGTCACACGGCTGTCGAGCGGGAACGATGGCATTTTCACCTCGAAATGAGGCTTGGCGGCATCCACGAAAAATGGCTCAGTTTCAATCACTGGTGCTATGTCGCTCAGCACTGGGAGCATCACCTGCTCGCCATCACCGAAAGTGGCGTTGGCTGCCTTCACACGGAAGCCTACAAATGGAATGGTATCGGGCACGGCAAATTCAATACCCACCACCTCGGTGCCTTTCGCAGCAAGATTTCCATCAAAACTCTTGGTCGCCACCACCTCTTGGGTGCGAGGGTTAAACAGTTCGACCACGGCGGTGAATGTGGTAGCCTCATCGGTGGCATTCATCACATTAGCCTTCAGTGACACCTTGTCGCCACCACGCACAAAGCGTGGCAGGCTCGATTTCACCATAATGGGCTTTTGAGTGAGCACCTCACGACTGATACTGCTGCTCACTATATTGCCAGTGTAGGCAATGGCTTGCATCACCCAAGTGGTGTTGAACTCCGGTGCCTCAAATTCCACGATCAGATTACCACCAGTGTCGGAAGTGAGCATTGGTTTCCAAAGCGCGGTCTTGATGTCGGCCTCACGGAGCTTAATCTCGTTGAGCTGCGGTTTCTCCTCAGCTTTGCTCTCTTTCGGAAGTTCAGCATTTGCCCTATCAAAAGTCTCAACCTTACTTTCTTCCAACACACCTTGTGATTTCGCACTCATTTTCATCGCACTGCCATAGGCTATGACGGGTGCGCTATCCATCACCAAGAATTGTGGGAAGAAATGCTGACCATACATATTAAATTCCGGCCATTGAGGCGAATAACCTTTCACTTTCACCTCATCTTGATACGATGCGGAAAGGTAACGGCTATATACGAAAAACGATGTGCCGATAGCGTAGCGGCGAGCATCGAGATATGACGCATAAATATTCCACTTGTTGCTGCTGAGGCTTTCGAGTGCCTTGTCGTACATTTCAAGCATCATCGCCGTCTGCACTGGATTGCCGTTTTTATCAACAAATTGCATGGTCCACTTTTCCTTTTCGCCTGGCACAAGCTTGTCGCGGAAAGAGTTGAGCTTGATGTTCAGTTTTTGCTCATTGATGGTGGAGATGAACTTGTGGTAGTATCGGCAGACTTCCCCTTTATACACATTGATAAATTCCACCGAAATATATTCGTCGGGGGCATTAGGAATTTGCAAAGCAAAATCGTGCAGACCTCGCTTATAGTGCAACCAGCCCTCCTTCACGATGCCAGCTCGGCTTGTTGCCACATAGTAGATGTGAGATTCCGATGCCGAAACGCCGATGGTGGTGTGTGCCACATTCTTTTCGTCAACACGGTAGGCCTCAGTAGGAATCCAGATAGGGCAGTCTTTCACTGGCGCACACTTGTCGGTGCTACGGTAAATGACGACTTCTGCTTTTGAGGTGATGTTGGGTTCATCAGCCACTTGCACCTCAATGCTATATACGCCCGATGGCACCTCGGAGAAATCGGCTTCAAGAGCATCAGTTTTGAAAGAACTTGCTTTCACCACATTGCCGCTCTCGTCTTTTAGCGTGTAGGTGCACACCAAACTCTTGTCGGCATCGTCGGTGGAGTTGAAAATCACAGGCAGTTTTGCCTTTTTGCTGTTTTCGTGGGTGAAATCATGAATTTCGATACTGCGGATTCTGCCTACCACAAACGAGTGGTAGCCCTCACGGCTTTCGCCAGCGGCGGTAGTAACCTTGGCGCTGAGTGTGTAGCTACACCAATCCCACGTATATTTTCCCACTTCTTCACCAAATAGCCCGGCAGGGTATTCGATGGTGAAGCGTCCGTCGGCATCGGTAGTGACGGTGGTATCGTTGAGCGTGGTGCCACCTTCGCTTTGATAACGCCAATACCAGCTCCACTCCCTCTTTGAGAGCGTCAGTTTCACTTCAGTGTTGGCAATAGGCATACCTGAATAGGTGGTGGCTGTGCCTGTAATCTTCACAGGCTGCTTGCTCACGAAATTATGACTCACGTCGGGAAACTCTACGGCGAAAGTGGGCGTTTTGTATTCACTCACATCCACATATCTTCTTCCGTAGAATCCGCTGCCAGAGCAGTTTACCAGCCATCTGCCGTTCATGCGGTCGGTGGGAATGGAAAATTCGCCTTCAATGCGCCCAAAAGCGTCGGAAGTGACTTTGATTTTCTTCACCGACTTGTAGTTGACATCTTTCAATTCCACCTCAATCACCTCACCCGAAGCCACCGTTTTTGAAGTGGTGCCTACGCGATAGAGCACGGCGGCAAACTTGATGGTTTCGCCAGGGCGGTAAATCGCCAAGTCGGTGTAAACACTCATTGATTTCTGAATGTTGTCGGTATCGTCAAACTGATAAACCGACACCTTAGGAGCGTATTTGTCGATGCCTTTGGTGAGGCTCACTTCACGGTCGTAATCAAATTCCACAGGCAGCGCACACGAGCCATCGGCAGCAGTCACGCCATCGATGTTCTCACCCTTCACGCTCACCCCCTTCAGGGGTGCGCCTGTGGTGCGATCCACCGCAAATATTCTGGTTTCCTTCTTTTCGCGAGCCACAGTGAATGAGGCTATGTCGTAAACGAGGAGCAAATCGTTGGTCCGCGAGGTGGATTCAATCATTTTGCTTCCGTTCTTAAACGCCACCACAAACGCATACTGCCCATAAGGGAGCGGATTCAGCACCGCTGTGGTTGCGGTGTCGGTGAAAGATGGCATAGCACCATCTACATGCTTATCGTAGGTGGCGATAAATTTACATTTTTTTGTGTCGATATTGGTTTCTCCACGCTTTTCCAGTGCTTCCACATAACTGTCGGGCACTTGATAGACGCTGATTGAGAAATCGTTCACATTCCTCACCCGGCACTCCACACGAATGGAGTCGCGAGAACTGACGCTGTTGGCGCGTATGATGTCCACCTTCTTGCATTCAATTTCTGCCAACCGCTCGCTCACTTGATAGACATATACCCCATTAGGGTATCTCTGCAAATAATCCTTCAGATGCTTATAGCTCTCGGCGGAGGTGGACAATTCAGTGAGCAGACAGCCCGAATGTTCGTTGTCCTTGTATTGGTCGTAAAGTTTGAGTTTTTCCGCCGTATTGAGGCCTTGGCTTTTGCTGAAGAGATAGGCTGGCACATATCCAGCCTTGAGCAAATACTCGCATTGGTCAGTTTGCTCATCAGTGGATTCTGATGCAAATTCACCCTTTTGCGCCAACACGAAATCGTAGAGCGTGGGCTGGTAGAGCGCGCCCAATTCATTACATTTCAGAATATTCGCATAGTCGGTGATGGCACACTTGCGCAATGCTTCCTTATCGCTTACTGCTTCGGTCATCAGTTCTTTAATCCTTTCGTTGAAGTCGTTTCTCCCCCATTCCGAATAGTCGGCAGGGCGGGCATCTTCCTTCGTTTTTCGCCAACCGGCATACACATTCGAATATGAGCGGAAAACCTTGGCTTCGAGGGTGAGCAACAGCGCCTTGAAATCGGGGCGACTTTCCTTTTTCAGCACCGACTCGATTTTGCCGATAATGGCAGGCAAATTCTCTTGCGAGATATTGCCTTCGGCTATACCGTAACGCACCAGAGCGTCGATCATCTGTTCGCCATTATTGGCCTTCAATGCCGCGGCGAGGTCGGCAGTTGCCTTTTCCGACACCTCTTTCGGAAAATCGAAATCAGGGGTTTCCACTTTCTGATTGGCAAAAAGACTGAATGGGAAAATAGCCATAACTAAAGCAATAATAATATTTGACAATTTGGTTACTTTCATAGGTCACGCGTTTTTTCCTCTTTGGTTATGAGGGTGAATAAAATGGACTGATATTTAAATGCAAATATAACGACAACTTTCTAAAAATCAGAAATTAGATGTTAGAAATTAGACATTATACCGTAAGATAAAAACAAATTTCCGTAATATATTTCATTTCAGGAAAAAATGACATATACTACGGAAATTCGAGATGTGTATTTGTGTAAGTTAGTTTATCTGATTGGGGTTGAGGTCGTCAGTGATGGTTTCGAATGTGGCGTTGCTATTTTCCACACTGTCGCGGTAACTGCGTGCAGTGGTGTCGGAATCGGCGCCTACCACGATTTCTGTGCCACCAAGCTGACCATTAGCCATTGGATTTTGGCTACTTGAGCTGCCATTGAACAAATTAAACACCTGAATCATACAGAAAACACCGGCAAACATGGCTGCCATATACACATAGGGGCGGAATAGCACCCATAGGTTTGGTTTTTCTTTCTCTTCAGGAGCGGCTGCTTCTGGCAACTTCTCTGCGAGGTTTTTGGCAAAATCGTTGAAGTAGTTTTCCGGGGTGGTAAACCCGGATTTTTTACCCAACTTGCTCAATATTTTGGAATCTTCTTCTTGTCTCATAGCGCTTGTTTGACTTGTGTAAATAGAAAAGGTTTAATCCTCCTCACCAAAAAAACTTTCAATTTTTTTAACAGCGTGGTGATACGACGCTTTCAGTGCCCCTACCGATGTGCCGAGAATTTCACTCATATCCTCGTATTTCATCTCATCGTAGTAGCGCATGTTAAACACCAGTCGCTGTTTGTCGGGGAGTGTGGCAATGGCCTTCTGAAGCTTGAGTTGAGCCTCATCGCCATCGAAATACCTGTCGGCTTCAAGGTTGCTGGTCAAGAACGACGAATCGTCGTCGAGCGAGATGTTGTTTTGCACCTTTTTCTTGTTGATAAAGGTGATGCTTTCGTTCACGGCAATCTTGTAGAGCCATGTCGAAAACTTGGCATCGCCACGGAAACTGCCAATGTTGCTCCACGCCTTGATGAAAGTGTTTTGCAGCACATCGTTGGCATCGTCGTGATCGATAACCATGCGGCGAATTTGCCAGTAAAGCGGTTGCGAATAGTGCTCTATCACTTTACCGAATGCGGCGTTCACCGTCTCCTGATGATGGAGTTGCTCAACAATCAGTGCCTCGTCGTATGTATCTTTTTGTCCCATATATTACTGTTACAGTCCTACAAAGATAACTATTTTATTTCATTTCGGCAAACACTCCTTACTTCTGCCATCGCTCCCCTACCCGCACTTTTCGCCGCCATCTTCCACACTATTAAAGGGTGGATTTGTGAGGATACAGATTTTTTGGTATCTTTGTAGGTTATAAGGATTACAAGATATTATCAATATATGAACGAAAACAATCGCAAAGTGGCCCTCATCACGGGCATCACTGGTCAAGACGGCTCTTTCTTGGCTGAATTTCTGCTTGAAAAGGGTTACGACGTGCACGGCACCATTCGCCGCTCGTCGGTAGATTTCCGCGAACGCATTGCCCACCTCGAGGGCAAACCACATTTCCACCTCCACTATGCCGACATGAGCGACTCGATGAGTTTGATCAAGGTAATCGGTCAGGTGCGACCTACCGAAATCTACAACTTGGCGGCGCAAAGCCATGTGCAGGTGAGTTTCGACTCGCCCGAATTTACAGCCGATGTAGATGCCACCGGCGTGCTGCGTGTGCTGGAGGCTGTGCGCCAATGTGGTCTCACCAAGGAATGTCGCATCTACCAAGCCAGCACCAGCGAACTTTACGGTAAAGTGGAAGAAGTGCCACAAAACGAGAACACCCCTTTCCACCCCTACAGCCCTTACGCGGTGGCTAAGCTCTACGGCTACTGGATTGTGAAAGAATACCGCGAGGCTTACGATATGTTCTGCTGCTCCGGCATCTTGTTCAACCACGAGAGCGAACGCCGTGGCGAGACCTTCGTCACTCGCAAAATCACCCTTGCGGCAGCTCGCATCAAGGCTGGCAAGCAGGAAAAACTGTATTTGGGCAATCTGTCGAGCCTGCGCGACTGGGGCTACGCTCGCGACTATGTGGAGTGTATGTGGCTCATTCTTCAGCACGACACGCCTGAAGACTTCGTGATCGCCACCGGTGTGCAACACAGCGTGCGCGAATTTTGCACCTTGGCGTTCCACCATGTAGGCATAGAACTCGAATGGCAAGGCGAGGGCGAAGACGAGAAGGGTATCGACAAGGCCACAGGCAAGGTGCTTGTGGAGGTGAGCCCCGACTTCTACCGCCCTACCGATGTGGTGAACCTTTGGGGCGACCCCACCAAGGCAAGAGCTGAACTCGGTTGGGACCCACAGCGCACCTCATTTGAGGAACTCGTGAAAATCATGGTTGACCACGACGTGGCAAAGGTGGCTATCGAAAACGCCGGCGACCAAATCCGCGTCAACCTCGCAGAATACCTCGAAAAAGGTATCGTAAAATAAAGTCAACAAGTCAACGAAGTTTCGAAAACTCGAAAATTCGAAAATTCGGGATTTCGAGATTTCGCCCCCTCAAAAAATAAAAACAATGGATAAAAATGCGAAAATATATGTGGCTGGGCACCGCGGACTGGTGGGCTCTGCCATTTGGAAGAACCTCGAACAACGTGGCTACCACAATCTGGTGGGCCGCACACATGCCGAACTCGATCTGACCGACCAACTGGCTGTCAGAAAATTCTTCGACGACGAACGCCCCGACGCTGTGGTACTGGCAGCGGCTTACGTTGGCGGCATTATGGCTAATTCGCTCTACCGCGCCGACTTCATCATGCAAAACATGATGATGCAGTGCAACGTGATTAGCGAGAGTTATGCCCACGGCGTGAAAAAACTGCTTTTCCTCGGTTCCACCTGCATCTACCCCAAGAATGCGCCACAGCCTATCAAGGAAGACGCGCTACTCACCTCGCCACTGGAATACACCAACGAGGAATACGCCTTGGCTAAGATTTCGGGCTTGAAGATGTGCGAAAGTTACAATCTGCAATATGGCACCAACTACATAGCCGTGATGCCTACCAACCTCTACGGCCCCAACGACAATTTCCACCTCGAAAATAGCCATGTGATGCCTGCGATGATGCGCAAGGTGTATCTCGCTCGCATGATTGGCGAAGGCAACTGGGACGCTATCCGCAAAGACATGGACAAACGCCCAGTGAACGGTATCGACGGCAAGGCATCGGAAGAAGCCATTCTTGATGTGCTGAGCCACTACGGCATCGAGAACAACAAGGTGAACCTTTGGGGCACCGGCTCTCCATTGCGCGAATTTCTCTGGAGCGAGGACATGGCTGATGCCAGCGTGCATGTGCTGCTGAACGTGAACTTCAGCGACATCATCGGCATCGACAAATACTCGTCGGTGCATTTCGGCAACAGCACCGATGGTAAGGTGGACCGCAACAGCAGCGAAGGCCGTGGCGGCGCCATTCCATCGCTGGGCGAAATCCGCAACTGCCACATCAATGTGGGCACTGGCAAGGAAGTGACCATCAAGCAACTTGCCGAACTCGTGGCGAAAGCCGTGGGCTTCACTGGCACTATTGCTTTTGATGCCACCAAACCCGACGGCACTCCACGCAAACTCTGCGATGTGTCGAAGCTCCACAGCCTCGGTTGGACCCATAAAATGGAAATTGAAGACGGCGTGAAAGCACTCTTCAAATGGTATATCGAAAATTAAACACAACAATCAATTCGCTCTCTGATCTATGCCAACTCCAAAAACTAAAGGCGGCTCAGCGCTGAAAGAAGTGATAAGAATCAGTCTTGACGAGCCGAAAATGTTTCATGTGATACTGCACAACGACGATGTGACCACTATGGAATTTGTGGTGCATTTGCTCACCACCGTGTTTCGCAAGTCGCAACCCGCTGCACAGGAAATCATGCTCACGGTGCACCGCAAAGGCTGCGCCACTGTGGGCACTTACACCTACGATGTGGCTTACACAAGAAAGTCCAAAGCCTTGAATATGGCGAAAAATGCAGGTTATCCACTGAAAATAACAATGGAAGAAGCAAACTAAACACACATTCATAACACTCAAATGGAACAAAAGAAAATCACATTCAACCGCGATTTGAACAAGGCGATGAAATATGCCTCTCAAAAAGCGCTGGTGGAAAATAGCGATTTTATCACTCCGGAGCATTTGCTCTACGGCATGATGACGCTGCCACAGATGCAAGACTTGATGTGGTCGTGCAACGAAGCCTTCGACCTCGACGATTTTTTGGATGAACTCGACGAGCACATTGAGGAATCGACGAAAGACGACTCGCAAGGCGCGAAACCCAACGACATTTGCGAGCCTTCCTTCCAGTTGCAGCAGGTTTTCACCGATGCCGTGCGCCAGGCCATCATGGCTGAGCGTAAAGCCATAGATATGCCAATGGCAATCAACGCCATTCTCTGCCTTGAGAATTCATGGGCGGCATATCTGCTTCGCAAGCACGCCAATGTGGAAGACTTTGAGATTATGACTGCGACCGAAATTCATTTTCACGAACGCTCCACAGGTGTAGAAGAAGACGACGACCAATATTCAAACGGTGAAGGTGATAATCCATTTGGACTTTTCGACGATGACGACGAGGATCTGCTGTTTGGCGATGAGGACGACTTCTCAAGCCCCTCCCACAAAAACGACAAGTGGAAAAAATATGTGACATGCATCAATGAGCACCTCGCTGAGAAAAATCCGCTCATTGGCAGAGAGAAAGAACTCGACCGCACCATACAGGTGCTGTGCCGAAAAGACAAGAACAACCCTCTACACATCGGCGAGCCGGGCGTAGGTAAAACTGCGCTGGTATATGGCGTGGCGCGCCGTATTGAGGAAGGTAAAGTACCCGACCGACTGAAAGGGTGCAACATCTACCAGCTCGACATGGGCACGCTGCTGGCTGGCACTCGCTTCCGTGGCGACATGGAGCAGCGATTGAAGCAAATTATGGAGGGTGTGACAAGTGAGGCACACTGCATCATCTATCTCGACGAGATTCACAACATCGTAGGGGCAGGAAAAGGTGCAGAGGGTGGCAGCGATGTGTCGGACTTGTTGAAACCTTACCTCGACGACGACCGAATCAGGGTGATAGGTGCCACCACCTACACCGAATATAATAAGAATTTCACCCGCAGCGTGGGTATGATTCGCCGCTTCCAGACCATCGATGTGGAAGAGCCAAGCATCGACGAGGCCATCCATATCTTGAAGAGTCTGAAGCCCATCTACGAGAAGTATCATCATGTGAAATACGATGCCGCCGCCATCGAATATGCAGTGACATCGAGCGCAAAGTTTATCACCGATCGCTTCTTGCCCGACAAGGCTATCGACATCATCGACGAAGCCGGTGCGCAAGCCGAGATGGAAGGGAAAAAGTACAAGAAAATCGGCAAAAAACAAATTGCCGAGGTGCTGGCGAAAGTGGCGAAAATCGACGCGCTTGCCATCAAGCAAGACGACAACAAGAACCTCGCATCGCTCGAAAGTCGCATGAAAAGCGTGATTTACGGTCAAGACCGCGCTATCCAAACCGTGGTGGAAGCCGTGCAGCTCTCCAAGGCTGGACTTACCGACGAAAACAAGCCGCTGGCAAGTCTGCTGTTCGTGGGTCCCACAGGCGTGGGCAAAACCGAAGTGGCGAAAATGCTGGCGCAGGAATTGGGCGTGAAACTCGTGCGCTTCGACATGAGCGAATATGTGGAGAAGCACACAGTGGCAAAACTGATTGGCGCACCTGCTGGCTATGTGGGCTACGACGACGGTGGCTTGCTCACCGATGCCGTGCGTAAATCACCCGACTGTGTACTCCTGCTCGACGAAATTGAGAAAGCGCACTCCGACATCTTCAACATTCTGCTACAGGTGATGGACTACGGCGTGCTCACCGACAGCAAGGGCCGCAAGGCGCATTTCAAGAATGTGATTCTGATTATGACCAGCAACGCCGGCGCACAATACGCCTCACAGGCAAGCGTGGGATTCGCTTCCACAGCCTCTGCCGGCAGCGCCATGCTCAAGCAGGTGAAGCACACATTCAAGCCCGAATTTATCAACCGACTCAACGAGATTGTGGTGTTTAACGATATGGACGAGCAGATGGCGAAACTCATTCTTGGCAAGAAATTGCGTGAACTCAACGCCAAACTGGCAGCGAAATCGGTAAGCATCGCGCTCACCGACGAAGCACACCAGCATCTGCTCAAGAGCGGTTACTCGAAGGAGTACGGCGCTCGCGAAATGGACCGTGTGATACAGCAGCAACTCAAAACCATGCTCATGCGTGAAATTCTATTCGGCAAACTGAAAAAAGGCGGCGAAGCCACCGTGGATTTGCAAAACGGCACATTAACTATCAAGCAATCATAATTCCAACTATGGTTTTTCAACTCGACGACGACGATATTTGGTTTCCAGAGCCCATATTCGGTGAAGACGATGGATTGCTGGCTGTGGGCGGTGATTTGAGCACAGAGCGGCTCATCATGGCTTATTCCAACGGCATTTTCCCCTGGTATCCCTACGACGCCGACTGCCCTATCATGTGGTATTGCCCACTGAAGCGATTTGTGATTTTCCCTGACGAGATTCACATTTCACACTCGATGCGCACGCTCTTAAACAAACACACCTACCGTGTGACGTGGGATAAGGATTTTGATGGCGTGATTCATGGCTGTGCCACGGTTTCGCAACGCAACGTGACCGAAGGCGCATGGCTCGGCGATGATATGATTGAGGCATACACAGGCCTGCACCGCGAGGGCATCACCCACAGCGTGGAAGTGTGGAACGGCGACAGACTGGTGGGCGGACTGTATGGCGAAAGAATAGGCAACGCCTTCTGTGGCGAGAGCATGTTCTCGCTCGTGCCCAGCGCATCAAAACTGGCGCTCATCTACCTTGCACGAAAAATGCAAGCCGAGGGCGTGGCAATCATCGACTGCCAGTTCGAAACACCCCACCTCGCATCAATGGGCGGCAAATTCATCACCTACAACCACTACATGACCCTCCTAACCGGCCACGAATACACCTCCCTCAACCTCGACGACTAACCACCCCCACCCCAAAAAAGGCAGAAAGTTATAAACTATCCGAGTGCTCCGAGTACAGATCAGTGGAAAATTTGTGGGGATAAATTATGCTTTGTTGCCGAATCGTCAATGG
>OIXA01001843.1_pt1 | contig 25628 bp, 27 predicted proteins | sample 1587721 | NCBI WGS metagenome assembly OIXA01 (sample SAMEA3888900, study PRJEB22519) | human gut metagenome | biome: human gut; feature: human-associated habitat; material: faeces | place: Denmark | collected 2013
AGAAAGCGCATGGTCGGCGACATTTTATCCGCCAGCGCGCCCAGGCGATCCATCATGCTCTTGACATCCTGAATATCCTCAAACACGATGCCGAACGCGCCCTTTTCAATCCGCTCGATGGCCGCCTCGGCGCAGGCGAGCACGATTTCCTCCTTGGTGGAGAAATAATAATAGATGCCGCCGTTTTGCAGCTTCGCCGCCGTGCAGAGATCCTTTGTGGTGGTGATTGTCAGCCCCTTTTCAACAAAACAGTCGAGGCAGACGGCGATAATTTCCCTTCTTCTTTCGGTTTTCTTGTCTTCGTTCAAGCGATGACCTCCCTTTTCCGGCTTACCGGTGTACTGATGATAAGAGCGTACCACACTTTGCAAGATAAATCAAGCAGTTGCTTGGATTTTGCCGTATATTTCTTTTTAGGGAATCACTCCTAAAATCTGACATGTTCTTCGGCAGACTTCTCTCATGCAACATCAGGACATCGGGGGTTAAATACGGGAATTCTCCGTATGCCCCCAATAATCGACACAAACGCCTTACCGATACGGAAAATAGTGTTCAGCCTTCGATTGAAATTCTTTTAGATTCACGATTTTCATATCGTCATTGAATTCTATGATTGATACGCCGTCAAACCCGCCGATTTCATGGTTATAATCACACTCAAAATACCATTCTGCAACGGTAAACATCCCTTGGTGAATGAAATTTTTAATGTCCCATTTCAAAACTCTGCCGCTCTTATTCCAATCCGCAAACCATTTCAAGATTTGGGATAAGCCACGATATTCGGGTCCGTAGCACTCGCTGTATACAATGTCCTCGGAAAAGATGCTTCCTAGCGGCTCGATGTTTTGTTCAAGCCACGCCTGAAAATACCTTTTGACAATTTCGTCCCTCTGCATAGAAAACATCTCCTTCACTTCTTAGTTCGATTGAAATTTACATCGCCGACTTTTTCCACTTTCGAATCTTCGTTCTGAATGTCCCGAAGGGCGCAACAGTGTTCACATGAATGAACTTGTAAACCGCCCACACCGCCGTTTGGGTGGCGTCGTCCGCCTACTTTCTCCTATGCGGCTGAAACAGCTCTTCATCGCTCACGAAATCAATCATCGCGTCAATCCGCGAAACGTTTTCCGCCAGCCGCGCTTTCAATTCAGCCAAAGACAGGTGGGCATGCTCTCCGCTGTCTCCTCCTTCGAATGGGGCGCGCTTCAAGTGCTCGTATCTGCCCGTTATTCCCCGCTCTCGTTTGGATAAAGGGGACGCAGAAAGAAATCGGGGCCCTTCGCTTCGAACAGGATCAGCGAAACACCGAGCAGCAAATCCGCGTGAACGGCGGGCTCGTCCAGCGGAATGTTGAAATCCTCCTGTATTCTTCGAATCCTGTAAAGCACCGTGTTGCGATGGGTGAAGAGCGCGTCGCAGGTTCTTTTGAGCGAACGGCAGCAGGTCAGGTAGTGGTAGAGCGTTTCGCAATACTGCGTATCCTTTTTCTTGTCGTGCGCCGCCATCACCCGGATTTCCCTTGCGATCAAATCGTCGCGCCCCTCGACGTTTTTTAATAGCAGCGGCGTTCTGAGCTGGGATACCGTGCAGACATTTCCGCTGTGAAAGCGGCGATCCGTCATCAGCTCCAGCGCCTCGCGCGCCGTGCGGTAGAGCCGCGGGAGATCAAACAGCTCATCCAGCGGCTCGGACACGAGGATCTTGAGCTGAAACTCCTTTGCCAGCGTGGAAAGCGTGTCCGCATCCCCCTCTCTGTGCAGAAAGAGGAAAACGTCCCCCTGATACAAAAACGGGTGGGAATCCGCAATCTGCGCTTCCAGTTCCTCTTTCAGATGCCGCTTTCCCATGTAAGCGCTGTGGTAGGTCTCAAGGTCGATGAGGGCGAAGGCGCGCGGATGAAAGTCCGCGAGGTAGATGCCGGAGGCCTGAAGCTGAAAATGCGCGGTGGAGGAAAACCCGCCGTCCAGCAGGTGCATGAGGATGTCCTCCACCGTCTCGGAAGGCTTGTCCTGACGGCTCACCTCCATGAACAGCTGCTTGGCAAGAATATGCTCCACCAGCTCCCACGTCCGCGGAGGGATCTGCTCCAGATGCCCGTCCGTGTCCACGCAGATCAGACAGCCGAGGCGCACGCCTGCGCTGACGAGCGGCGCAAAACGCCGCCGATAGGGGCTGTCCGCCAGCTGGACATAGTCCGCCCAACCGGCTGTGAGCATCGCATTTTTGCTGATGATCGCACCGGCCTCGTAGGAGATCTCGCCGCGGCGCACGGCGGTTTCAAAGAGCGCATCGGAAAAGCCGAGCGGCAGGTGGTGCGCCGCAATATGAAAGGTGTCGTCCAGCACCAGAAGTGGGCAGCCCAGCAGTTCCCCTGTGCTCAGCGCTAACTGCCGGAGATCATCCTGCGAAAAGAACTTATCCAGTAGCGCCTCTGCATTGCACGATTCCCAGCGTTTTTCCTCCATGGTCTGCCTCCTTCTTCGGCTTGTGCATTCGGTACAAGTCGTTTTTTCTTTATTGTATCGGCAGCTTCTTGTTTTTGCAAGAGGAAAAGCTAAACTGTGTGTCAGAAAGGAAAGTTTGAACGATTTATATACAGATTCACGGAGGGATGATTATGAAATGTGAAAATTGCGGCAGAAATGAGGAGCCAGCTTCATCTATCGCAGCAGCATCAACGGCAGAACGGAGGAGCATACGCTCAGGCCAAGGAGACCGTGATGGCGGAGCTGCGCCAGACTTTCCGCCCTGAGTTCCTGAACCGTATCGACGACATCATCGTGTTCCGCGCCCTGACGGAGCAGGATATCGAGGAGGTCGCCCGCCGGATGCTCAAGACCGTGGCCGGACGCATGGAGGCCATGGACATCCATCTGGATGCTTCCGACGAGGCGGTAAAGGAGCTTGCTAAGGAGGGCTTTGACCCCAGATACGGTGCGCGTCCCCTGCGCCGCGCCATCCAGAGCAAGGTGGAGGACGCCGTGGCCGTGGAGGACGACAAGCTGGTTGTCACCAAGTGATCATCCCGTGGAAGTTCCTGATACATACCTGAAAAATATCCCCGGATGGCTATGCGCCATCCGGGGATATTGCTGTCAAAAAAGCATAGCTTGACTGATGTGGGGAATCGCTGTGTGGTGAAGAACTTGCCGGACTTGTGACAGAAAAATCGGCATATGTTAATTTTGCTTTTTAGAGCGTCGAACAATAACGTAGATCAACCACTCTATGGCTAAGACGCCAAGATAAAAAGCCGCCCATATAGCAAAACTAATCAGCTTTACTTCTAATGTCTGTACAGTTCCATGCCCATCTACTGTTCTTGCGAATAAGAACGCACTAAAGCATAAGAAAATAATAAGTTGAATGATTTGAAGAATTTTCCAACCTTTGTTTTTCATAATTAGCCTCCTGCAATTTCAATCTTTATATTCTAATTCATAAAATTATACCACATAATTTATGAACAATGCTATCGAAGCTTTGTAAAACATATTAAAGTCCGAATGGTTTCCCTGTCCATACTTTCTCGTTCTTGCTTGTGCTTTTGGCACAAGCTCTATTTCTTTTCTTGTACCGGCGGCGTATTGTCTTTACCGCAGAAAAAGCTAAACTATACAGCAGAAAGAGAAAAAAGAAAGAAGATGGCGTTATGAGTATAAAGTCCATGCGTATCCTGAATGTTGCAGCTGGTGTGCTGCTGATCGCCGCGGGCATCTATTGCTTGTGCAATCAGGACGTGGCGCTGCTCTCGGCGGGGCTGCTGCTTGGTATATTCCTGTTGCTGTCCGGCGTTGCGGAGATCGTGGTGTTTGCCGCGGCAAGCGGCGTGATGCTCGGCTCCGGCTGGCTGTTGCTCGATGGTATTCTGACGGTGATCATGTCGCTGTTCCTGCTTTTCAACCAGTGGTTCACGATGCTGTCGCTGCCGTTCCTGTTCACGCTGTGGCTGCTGTTTTCCGGCGTGTCGCAGTGCGTCAGTTCGTTTGATCTGCGCGCCCTCGGTGTCCGCGCGTGGGGATGGATCCTTGCAGTCGGCATTCTTTTGACGCTTGCCGGTTTCATTTGCCTGATGGATCCGTGGGTCAGCGTGGCGGCCATGGGCATGACGGTCGGCATCGTATTTCTGCTGGAGGGCGTCAGTTCCATTGTCTACGCCTGCATTTCCAGAACAAAGGACATTTGATCGGCAGGCACTGCTGCGGCGCGGCTGATACCACGCCGCCGTGCTTCACATAAATTGGAATCCCATATTTCATCTTGAATGGAGGAATTGTTATGGTACCCAGCATCTATGGTGAAAACATGTTTGATGATTTCTTTGATGGCAGCTTCTTTGGCGGTCACAGCCCGCTGTTTGGCAAGCACGCCAGAAACCTGATGAAGACCGACATCCGCGAGACGGACGACGCCAAGGCTTACCGCTTTGCGGTGGAGCTGCCCGGCTTTGAAAAGGACGAGATCCATGTGGACGTGCAGGACGGTTACCTGACCGTCAGCGCGGAGAAGGGCCTCGACAAGGACGAAGAGAACAAGAAGGGCCGCGTGCTGCGTCAGGAGCGCTACTCCGGTGCCTGCTCCCGCAGCTTCTACGTCGGCGACGTGAAGCCCGAGGACGTGAAGGCCAAGTACGAGTCCGGCGTGCTGACCGTGCTTATCCCGAAGGAGGAGCCGAAGAAGCTTACCTCCTCCAGCAAGATCGCCATCGAGTAAGTCAATAGAAAAGGCGGCCTGCCTTCCGCAACAGGAAAGGCAGACCGCCTTTTCCTTTCGCGAGGAGGATATGGCAGTATGGTGAAAACACTGTTTCAGGCGTCTACATGGAACGCGCTGGCGCTTGGGAATTTCGATACGGTCATCAGTGTGCGGGAGCTTCTGCGCTGTGCCGATACCGGGGTCGGCATCGGCACAGCGTTGGACGGCGTGATAACTTTTGAAAACGGCGCAGCCTACAAGACAGCGCCGGACGGCGAGGTCACCGTTATGAGGCCGGAGGACAGCATGGCGTTTGCCGCAGCCATGGTGTTTGACGAAAACGCCCCGGAGATAGCGCTGAACGGCATCGATGATCTTACCTCGCTCAAGCAGATGCTTGCGCCGTTTGTGCAGGGAAATCCCAATCTCTTTTATATGATCAAGGCCGGCGGCGTTTTCAAGACTATGCATACGCAAAGCTGGAACAGCTGCCGGAAGCCCTACCCGGTGCTTTCTGAGGCGGCGAAAAGCCGGAACGAATTTTGCTTTGAAAACACCCGCGGCAATGTGATCGCCGTCTGGTGCCCGCGGTATGTGGACGGCATTTGCATACCGGATTGGCATTTTCATTATCTGAGCAGCGACAAAACGCAGGGCGGGCATATCCTCGACCTATCGGCGGAGCGGCTGCATCTGAAGATCAACCGGATCGGGCGTTTTGATCTACTGCTGCCGCAGACGACGGAGTTTGCGCACTGTGAGCTGCGCGAGGGGAAAAGCGCCGCAGCTGAGAGGTTTGCCGCCTGTCAGGCAACAGCCGACAAGCTTTTATAAAAATCATGAATCTTATGTGTAACGGAGAGAAAAAATGAAAACGGAAGCTTCTGCGCAGAACACCTGTGTGATCTGGATCGATCACCCAAATCGCATCGTTTCCTTCCAAAAGGCAGAAGGCTTTGAGCCGCAGTCCTTTGCCTCTCCCGATGAGCGGCTTGCATACGCTTTTGAAAAGTGCGCGAGCGGATATCGCGTGCAGTAAAAAGCCGCACAGCAAACAAATGACCCTGAAAGGGGCGAATATGATGAATAAGCTGATCTCTTACTTTGGAACCTTTACCCCCGGGGCTGATGGCGCGGTCGGTGCATTTCAATTTGAGTATCTGACAAGCCTCGGCTTTGCCGCACTCGTCATTTTTGCGGGACGTGCCATTGTGCGCCGATCCCATGTACTTCGCAAATTTGCGATTCCAGCGCCGGTGATCTCCGGCCTGCTGTTTTCCGTCCTAATTGCCATTTTCAAGGGAACTGGCATTCTTGCCATTTCTTTCGATACAAACGTTTCGCAACGTTCCGCTACTATTGTCTCATGCATGTCTATGCGCTGGGGTGGTTTGACGGTTACTTTTCCTCTGCGCTTAATTTCTGCTTCTGTGGCATAGTAATGCTCCCTCCATGATTGACAGTGTTTTATTTCACTGTCTCTCATAGAGGCAATGTCATGATGCCGGGGTCAAAACAAGCCTTTTATGTATGACCAATAGCAAAGAGCTGGAAAAATAACGCTGAAATGAACACCCAGAGGAAATGGCCTTTTGAGGCTGTCTCTCTGGGTGCTTATTTTTCATAGAGTAGATTTTAGTCATTTTATTCTTTTGCTATCCAAATATTGGATTTTGAGCATAATTAACCAAGCCCTTTCGAAAACCAAAGAGCTTCCTGAAATTGAGAGCCGCTATTTTGCTTCCGAAGAAGAATTTCCCTCGTTGCTTGCCTCGCGGCAATTTATCAAGGCGGTAATTCTTACGGATGTTTGCCGGTACCGTTTCTACGCCATTCCTAAGCTTTGCATAATTGCTGAATTCTTCACTTTGCATATACCTTTGGCTCTTTGCCCTGTTTGAAGCATTCTTTGAAGTAATGAATGTTGCATTCCATCCATCGATTTTTGGACGACACTGCCCTTGGTATGGACAACCAACGCAATGATTGCAATTAAACGAAACCTTACACTGCCTTGTCGTTTTAGTATAGCTTTGCCTTACAGGTTCGTGCCCTGCAGCACATCTCAAAAGTATTGTTCCGTCATCATTAAAAGTGAAATCAGCTAATGCATCTGGAGCCTCTTTTCCAATAAGTGCGGTTGTGATTAATTTGATGTTCTTTTCCTTTGCCAAAGCGAAATTATCCTGGCCTGCATATCCGCCATCGGTAATAAGAACGATTTCTTCTTCAGACCTGTCCATCTGTGATAAAGATTCTTGAAGAAATTGACTGTCAGTATGGATGTTCTTGTCATACTGATAATCGGTCACGACTGATCCGTTTTTATCAACGGTTTCTTCAAGGTTTGCAACATATCCTCTGTGAAGTTTACCGGCCTTGTTGCGATATGTGGCATCTGGATCAGACGGATTCTGTAACGCTGTTGAATTCATTGTTCCGTCTTCCTTTGTACGGAGTCTTCGTTTGCCATTTTCAACAACAGTCTGGTCTGAACGGCACCTCAAAAACAGTTGGTACTCAGTAACTTCTTCGTAGTCTGTTCCGCATAGTTCAAGCAACTTATCACTATCGCTCAGCAAAGCCTGTATAATCTGCTCCATATTATCATTCAGCTGATGATAGAAAATTCTGTTATAGTCGTTTGAATCTGTATAGTGCTTCAAATCATCAGGAATCTTATTCGGATAGTTCTTATCAAAATATATCGCCAATTTAGAAATACAGGTGTATATCAGCTCCATGCGACTAAGAAAACGGATATTGCTCTCTATCATCATGGAGTCCATTCTTTTTATTCGTCCACTGAGATTCATCAGCTTTGCTATTTTACTACTAAGATCTTTTACACAGTCGTGGTACAGATCAATACCATGTGTTGTTTCATAATTGTAACAGCGGCTTCTAAATCTGCTCAATGTTTTATCCGAAATTGGTTGTTCTTCAAAACTTGTAGTATGAAGTGCGTACTGAAGATGAAGATCCAGCATAAGATTTTCAACAATCTCATCATCCGAATAATCGAACAATTCTTTAATGATTAAAGCACCAATTATCACATTCACGGGCGCATTCGGGCGGGAAGCTTTACTGCTGTATAAAACAGAAAATCTTTCTTCATCAATATTGGGAAAAATCTCATCCGCAAATATTTTCGCCCATGAATTATCAAGTGCCTTTTTTTCGCGAGCAGTAAGTGAAAATACACTGTCATTGAAAGATATTTGCTGGCTGCTGTTTACTTTAAATGACATAAACCTTACCACCCTTCAAATCTATAACCATTATAACACAATAGATTTGGGGGTGGTAAGGTTGGCTGCGAATTATTCCATTTTCAGAAATTTCCTATACTTTTGACCCCGGCATCATGACATTGCGCCGAAGCGTCCCTTTTTTCGTCCTTTATGATTCGTTTTCCGCAATGGTACGCCGCAAAAGATTCATTTCGGCTTCATAGCCGTAATCCTCTTTTTCGCTGCTCTCCTTTGCCAATTCCAACGCCTGACGGCATAGATCCAAACCGGCTTTCTTTGCCCTGCGGCCGCCGATACCCAAAAGCTTGCAGCGCGCCAAGCGCATTTTGCATTTCACACTGCCCAATTTCTCGCCAGTTTCATAGCAGCGGCGCGCTTCCTTTCCGTCCTGCGCAACGACGACGCCGTTTTCATAAAAACGCCCCAACGCCCACCAGGCGCTGTCGTCATTCCCATCGGCAGCTTTGCGGTAATGGGCATACGCCTCAGACAGCTTCCCTGCCTGCTCCAAATGCCATCCCATGTTGTAATCCGCCATGGCTTCGCCCAGCTCCGCCGCGCGGCGATACCATTCCATGGCCGTTTCCAAATCCCGCGGCACGCCCCGTCCCATCGCATAACATTCGCCCAGGCTATTCATGGCAGCCGGGTGGTTCTGCTCTGCTGCTCGTTCGTACCAGCAAATTGCCTTTTTCATATCCTGTTCCACGCCTTCGCCGTGGTCGTAAAGCCAGCCGAGATTATGCATGGCATCAGCATTTCCGCCCTCGGCGGCAGCAGTATACCAACGGATCGCTTCCGTCATATTTTGTTCCACGCCTTCGCCATTGCTGTAATTCCAGCCAAGGCAGTACATGCAGTAATCACTTCCTGCCTCAGCTCCCCGCCGGTACCAGTAAAGCGCCCTTTCTTCGTTCTGTTCCACGCCTTCGCCGTACTCGTAGCAGTATGCCAGATTATTCATGGATTGCAAATTGCCACACTGTGCGCCCTGCTCATACCATTTTACGGCTTCCTGCCAATTCTGCTCCACGCCATATCCCCTTTCATAGCACCGGCCAAGATTGCACATGGCATCGCCGTTGCCGCCTTCGGCACTGCGGCGATACCAGTAAAGCGCCCTTTCTTCGTTCTGTTCCACGCCTTCGCCGCGCTCGTAGCAGCATGCCAGATTATGCATGGATTGCAAATCGCCACACTGTGCGCCCTGCTCATACCATTTTATGGCTTCCTGCCAATTCTGCTCCACGCCATATCCCCTTTTATAGCACAAGCCCAGATTGCTCATGCTAACCGGATAGCCGCACTCCGCACCTCTGCGATACCAGGAAAAGGCCTGCTCCCAACTCTGCTCCACGCCGCAGCCCTTTTCATAGCAGTATCCCAGATCCGTCATTGCCGCGCTCACGCCACTCTCTGCCGCCTCGCGGAACCAATGCACAGCATGCTCCCAGTTTTGCTCCACGCCGTCGCCGTATTCATAGCATACGCCCAGCCGGTGCATACCTTCACCGTAACGCTGATACGCCGCCGCGCGCACCCAGTGCACGGCCTCGGCAGCGTCGGCTTCCACGCCGATCCCGTCGTGGAAGGCGTGGGCGAGCAGCATCTGTCCGCGGGGCGAACCGTATTCCGCCGCCTTGCGGTATAACTCGGCAGCCTGTTTCGCGTCCGGAGCCGTGCCAATGCCGTGTTCATAGCACACGCCCAAGCAGCACACCGCATTCAGGCTCCCCATTTCCACCGCCTGCTGATAAAGCCAAAAAGCCTGAACCGGATCCGCCTCCACGCCGTTTCCCTGCTCCATGCAGATGCCCAGATTGCATACGCCCCATGCGCTGCCGAGATATGCAGCTTTCCGAAAACAATCCACCATGCGCTTTTTATCCGATGCCTCTGCATCCCAAAGGGTGTTGCCTAAAGCCGTCCAATCATCTCCGGTCATATCGGCCTCGTTGGCGCGCAGCAATTTCCGGCCGCACTGCGGACAGCGCTCCGGCAGCTTTTCGCCTTCATCCCAATAATTACAGGTGTGATCCTCGCAGTGATAAATCATCGTTTCTAACTCCTTCCGCCTGCTGAAAAAAAGCAGCGCGTTACACTATTTTCCATAGTATAACACGCTGCTTCAAAAAAGGAAAGACCGATCGGTCAGTCCTCGTTGCCGAAGAACTTAGTATCAGAAGAACCGCAGCTTCCAATATCTATAACTGCGGAGCGGGTATTAAGCTGACTGCAGATATCCTTGGTCATGAGTCGCTGGATTCCACCACGCATTATGTGCGCGTAGATTTTACCGCGCTGAGAGAGATTTGCCACGAATGGCTCGGAAAATGCAGCTCATTAAGCCGTCCTCAAAGTATGTTTCAGCACTTGATTCTGAGACACAATGTATTCAAGGCAAATTCTACCGCAATGCACACGACAGACCGGAACCCTACATTTATTCAGAGAATGAAGTGCTGATGCTTATGAACGAATGTGATCGTTTATATTCACCTGACGGGATCCGTGCTCGTACCATAAAATGTATCATCGGACTTCTGTGGGCAACAGGAATGCGTCCTTCCGAACCAGTGAATCTGATACGAAAGGATGTGGATTTAGCGCATGCGTGTATTACGGTTCGTGAAACCAAGTTTGCGAAGGAACGTATTATCCCGGTTTCAACATCAGTGATTCAGGCACTTGAGGAATATATGGCAATACCGCACAACTGCTACGATACGCATTACCGGGCGGCCATTTTGTAAGAATCAATTAGGTCGCCCGTGCTTTTGCTCGCAGGAGCGCACTGATTCAAGCTGCCAGGCAGGGTCTGTCAGCCAGGATCAGATTCGCTAACGCGAACATGATATTGAATTTGGCTCTCTGCTTTTCGAGTCCTCGGTATCGTGTTTTTCGGAAACGCAGTTGTTTCTTGACGACACCGAATACGTGCTCCACTTTGGCGCGGACAGAGGACTTTGCGTGTTCTGCTTTCTTTGCGGCATACTGACCGCTTTTGCTCAGCTTTTTCACTTGGGATGGACGGCGGTTGATTCTGTATTTGATCTTGCGACCAGCCTTGTTGCGGATGATCGCATCGCCGCGCTTTTCTGCTCCGAGGTAACCGCTGTCGCCATATACTTCATCTTCATCTCCGGTCAGCAGCTTGGATGTTTCTGTGGCGTCATGGACATTTGCTGCTGTTGCCTCCACGGTATGAACCAGTCCGCTGTCCCTGTCAACGCCGATATGTGCCTTATAGCCGAAGTGCCAGGCATTGCCTTTCTTCACCTGATGTGCATCCGGGTCCCGCTTCTTTTCCTTGTTCTTGGTGGAAGAAGGGGCGGAAATAATGGTGGAATCCACGATCGTTCCCTTTTTCAGGATGAGACCTCGTTCCATAAGTGCGGCAACCACCTGAGAGAACAGCTTCTCCTACAATCCGTTCTCATCATATGAAATCATTATTCGAAAACTGCCCTGCCGCTCATCGAATAAACTGATTCTTGAGTATCAGAAATTCTTGTATTTGTTTCATAATATAGAAGAGAATCGCTCTGGCTTCAAATTCTTCCCGCGTCTGTGGCAATGGTTCCTTCTTCATCTGTGAAAATATCATTTCCAATTGTACGAGTAATTCTGTGCAATCATTCTCTCTATGATATTCTGTCTCTATTTGGCTGATAAACTGCGCAACGCTTTGGGTTTGCTGTGGTAATACCCGGATCATTGTAATACTTTGATATATATTTTTAAGCACACGGCTTTGATTTTCTCTCATTTTGATGTAATCAATTTCCTGCTGGCTTTCACCCCATAATGTATTATTCCAATTACGCAGTGCACAGTTCTTAGCACATTCAATCTTATCTTCCAGGGTTTCAAAACAATCCGGCTTGTAAAGTTGTCTTTCTTCTATGCATATATCGTGGGACATCCGATGTAAAATTCTCCTGATTTCTTCGTCAACTTCCAGGGATAATCGATTAAATTCTTCTTCTGATCTGTGAAGATGCAGATTAATGAGAATGCCGCAGGCTGTTCCTATGGCAAATAATAATATTTCATTTATAATTACCGGTACTTCAATACTCTGTTTTGTCAGGAAATGGGAAATCAGCACCGAATCCATTGCAATCGCTTCCGGCCAATTGGCATTCAGACAAATCAATGTAAATAAAAATAAATATAATGTGAAAGAGGCAATATGGAATCCCAGAAAATAGAAGCATAAGACAGCAAGGAGCAAAGCGCAGGCAAAAGCCACTCCTCTGTTCCACGCAGTCTTAAAAGTTTCTTTTTTGGTATTCTGAATACTGAGAATTGTAATAATCCCGGCAGTTACCGCATATTCCAAATGCAAAAGGTCCGCAACCAGAATAGCTGCCACTGCCGCAAACGCTATCTTTATTGTTTTCCCTAAAACAGCCTTATTCATACTTCTTTCCTTTGGTAAATCCTCTTCCCCGGACTTCTTTTACCTGTCCGATCATAATAAAGGCATCCGGATCAATCTCCTGTACCATTTCATTGATTGCAAACAGCTCTCTCTGGTTGACTACTGTGAGAATAGCATACATCTCTTTTCTGGTGTATCCTCCCTCTACCTCAAACAGTGTAGTTCCTCGATCGAACTGTGTTGCTATCTTATTATTGATTTCTTCATATTTTTCACTGATAATCTTAATCTGAATCTTGCTTTTACCGGCTACAAGAAGCTTCTCCAGAGTATAGGAATAGATACATACCAGCAAAATACCATACAATACCTGCTGCCTGTCAGATATGCTCATCTGAAGCAATAAAATAAGAACATCAAATCCGTATAACATGGCAGCTACCGGTAATCCTGTCTTTTTATGGATAATAAGCGGAGGAATGTCCATACCTCCGGTGGATGCGCCTGCCTGAATAACTAATCCTATTCCAGCACCTATCAGCAATCCGGCAAATACTGTACAGAGCATGGGATCTGTAGTCAGAACGCCAACTCTTGTGGAGAGCATTTCTCCTATTCTTAAAAAGAAAGGGTATACAAAGGTACTGACCAGCGTTGTCATGGCGAATTTTTTTCCAAGGAATAATGCTCCCAGAATAAACATGGTCACATTAAAAATAGTTACAAAGGTACTGATCTGCAAGCCTGTATAGTGCTGGACAAAAATCGCAATTCCTGTCGTTCCTCCTGTAATCAGTCCTATAGGAAGTATAAAAAAGGCGACTGCCAGAGAATACAAAAAATTACCAAATAAAATAATACTTAAATTATAAATCTTTTTCTTCATGTTACTTACTGTGCCTTCCGCTAAAGATAGTTATTTTAGAAATAGTCCGAAATATATGGCACCTGCTGCTCAATTGCATCTTCCAGCATATCTATTACAGCTCCGTTCGCCTGTAATCTGCCGATTTTAGCCAGATAGTCCGGTCTTTTATACCCCATCAGCATAGTCGTCATTGTCTGGATGCTGATAACGTCTTCGCATTTTTCAGAAATCCTTGATACTTCACCATGCCCATCTCTGGATATCTCCAGTAAAAAAGTGCCCTGGTTGCATTCCATAATAGGATCCGTGAGTGTGAATTTCCATTCTCTGTCCGTAATATCAGGTTTAAAAGGATAACGTGAGATAAACGCAGGAAAATCTACGATTCTTCCCATATAATAAGGAGAAATCACTTCTTTGATGCTTGCGTCTTCTAACAGAAAAGCCAATGGTTCGTCTGTGTATGTATCTCCTTCCACCTGATCAATCATGGAAAAATGCGCAGATACGAAATTCCATAATCCGGTTCTTGCTTCTTCATTATTGAAAATCATGTCTTTAATATGAAAGATTTCATTTTCGATCCAATAGATAATATACCCATCCGGTTCGTCTTTTTCATTATAATATATTGCAGCCATAATATCGTCCGAATCCCAGAGCCAGTATTCATTCCATGCCAGTTCATCACGCAATATTGCACCATGTGTATGAGCTGCATAACGTTCATATGTCTTCTTCAGTTCCACACTGTCTGTCTTTACACGGCGTACATCTCCTGAAACCTGACGGTTCTTTGGCAGCTGATAATCTTTAATTTCATAGGAAATTTTATCTGAGATAAGCTCCCAGCCTTTTCTTCTGTAAAAAGGAATCGAATACGGATAAAGATAACAGATATACTGCCCTTTCTTGCGCATGTCCTTTAATGCCTGCTCCAGAAGCTTGTGCATGAGCCCCATATTGCAATACTCAGGGTAGGTTCCTACTCCGGTCAATCCGCCCATAGAATAGGTCACTCCAAATATCTTGACCTGCATTGGATATATTGCCACCTGAGACACCAGATTGTCATCATCGAACCAGCCGATAACATCTGCCTTCTGCATGGTCGGGAACTTTGCCCGGATGATTTCTTTCTCCTGCCATCCAATAGAGCTCAGTTCATGCTCCGTAACCTGAAAAACATATCGAAGCAGTGCATTATACTGTTCCATATATTCACTGCCTACTGGTTTCATTTTAAGGTTCTTTTTATTCATCATACTTATTTCTCCGAATCGTTTTCATAAGTCTTCGTTTTCATTATTTGTCCAAATTACTATAGCATGTTTTCTATAAATATTCCATACCCACTGGTAGAATCATTCACCAGTACATGCGTCACTGCCCCTATGATCCTGCCATCCTGTATGATGGGTGCTCCACTCATTCCCTGCACGATTCCACCGGTAAGCTGCAGCAATTCTTCATCCGTAACAGTTAAGGCAATCTGTCGATTCAGGTTCTCTGCATTGGGCATCAGTCTGGTAATCCTTACATCATAATATTTGGTCTGTCCATCAATGTTACACAGAATCTGCGCATCTCCTTCTTTCACATCCTGCTTTAGTCCGACCGGCAGCGCCTGTGTGGTTATACTGTCTGCAAAAGCCTGGGATGCCACGCCGTAGATTCCCTCTTCCGTATTGCTCATAATGACCCCTGAGACCTGCTCCGGCTGATATTCAATGATTCCTGTAAGTTCCCCCGGTGTTCCTCTCTCCCCTTTTCTGATTGCAACGATCTCTGTATGATACAAAAGACCGCTGCCAAGCTGTAGAAGCTCTCCCGTATCTGTATCGTTGATTCCATGTCCAAGTGCTCCAAAATGAAGCTCTTCATCCAAAAAAGTCATGGTTCCGATTCCCTGTGCACTGTCTCTTAACCAGGTTCCGATCTTATACACTCCATTCTGATCCTGCATGGGACTGATTCTCACCTGAATTATCTTTTCATTACGTGATACCTGTAATACAATATCCCTGCCGCTTCCATTTTCCACATATTCCTTGATCTGTCTCTTACCGGTAACTGCCACTCCATCCATTGCCATTACATAATCTCCAGCCTGTAATTTGTATACGGATGGAGACTGTTCCTGCCCTTGCGGTCCTTCAAAAGTTCCCGTATCAATTACCAGTACCCCCTGTGTCTTCATGTAGATTCCAATAGGCTGTCCTACAGGTATTAATCGGGTATTTTCAATTACTTCTATATCTATGCTTTTAAGAGGAAGTACTCCAAAAAGCCTGAGTTCCATCTGACAGGTATCAGGACTTTCTCCTGCAACAATAGTCACTGGCTGGTTCAGCGCAATTACCTTATCTGAGTCCACATTCAACACACCGGAAGCCGGAACTTTCAGATCAATCCTTTGACTTGTCCCAGCCTGAATCCGTATGATATTAGGTATTTTCTGTTCATAGTAGCTGTATGATGCCCACAAAAACATTCCCAGGGCAAAGCCCAGAAATGCATAGAGAAACAACTGATACCGACGTTTTCTCCGTTCAGATACTCTCATATTTTTCACAATTAATCATGCCCTTCTTCTATTTATAGCCTTATAGCCTCCAAATCCGAAGGCATTTTATTCTGATTGAATTATCAATGTATAGTATATGGGTTTTCCTTAAAAATACTTATGTTAAAATCTGTTATTGTTGTCTGAATATTAACATGATATAATTATTTTATCTGACATTATGCAAATTATTTTTTGCTGTAAAAGAAAGGGCATTCAATTATGTTTCACGCTACAGTTTCAGGACTTCCAGATTTGAAGTCTTTTCATGAATTTACTTATAAAATGTGGTCATCTGCACAGGATGATCGTTTTGCCATGCTCTTTCTTCGTATCAATGCCGGCAAAAAGAGTCTTACGGCTTCTTTTCTTGCTGATTTTGTCCAAAATATAATACGAGGCAAAGAATATATATTATCTGCGTGTCAGACAGAGACGGATGCTTTTCTGGTTCTTGTAGACTTGGAACGTCTTCCTCTTAATCAATTACACGACAGATTAAAAGCTGATTTCACAGACTTTCTGTATTATTATGATTGCGTAATATATATTGGTGTTAGCTTCGCCACTTCCAGGCTATCTTCTATTCAGGAATGGGAAGCTATGGCAAAAACAGCCTGCGAAGCTGCCTGTATGCATGTGGTTTCTTCTAAGGTATCTCTTATGTTTTACCGGGAAACATTAAATACACAGCATCAGGAGCATCGTATTCTTCCTTTATTTGACAGCCTGTTATCTCATCATCATCTTGTCATTTATCTACAGCCCAAATACAGGCTTGGTCAATCGTCTCCCATCGGTGCGGAGGCTCTGGTTCGAATTCTGGATACGAATGGACATTTGCTGAATCCCGCTTCCTTTTTACCGACTCTTGCAAAATATGAGCTGGACAACCAACTGGATCTTATGGTGATGGAAAGTGTTTTGAAGTGTTTACATACCTGGGATACATCTGGAATGACGCTACTGCCTGTCAGTATTAATATGTCATCAGGGAATTTTATCAACTCTGATTTTATGGACATTTTCCTGAAAGTGATGGATAAATATAAATCTGTACGACATTTTCTTGGTTTTGAGATAGGCGCTGCTGATTTTTATTCCAGTCCAAATAATATGGAGTCCATGATTCACACGTTGCAAGACTTAGGCTGTAGCGTCAGTCTGGATGGACTGGGAGGCGATGCACTTCTAATGAGTCAATTGGAAATCCCACCTGTAGATATGGTTAAATTCCATCGGCATTTCCTGCTTACCGGAATGAAAAATGCAAACAACCGGATTCTCTTTGAAAAAATGGCAGAAATATTCAATGCCTGCAATATTCCCGTCTTGTGTGAAGGAATCGAGACTTCAAAAGAAGCTCATTTTGTGCAGGAATGTGGCATTTCTTATATGCAGGGATTCTACTATGGACGCCCTGTTCCTTTTGATATCTTTGAGAAAAAATATATGATACCGCAGCCTGCTTATCTGGCATTTCACGCACAATAAAAGGAAGTCGTTTCAGACTTCCTTCTTTAATGCTGCTGTATGCAATAATTCCCTGGCATTCTCTCTGACAGTATCTGTAATCGTCTCTCCGCCGAGCATTCTCGCCAATTCTTCCACAACTTCTTCTTGTGGCAGACGGGTGATTCCTGTTTCTGTTTTCTGATTTACTGCCTGTTTGGCTATTCTGTAATGTGCATCTGCCATGGCTGCTATCTGAGGTAAATGTGTAATGCAGATAATCTGATGGCTTCTGGATAAGACACCTAATTTCTCTGATACTTTCCAGGCAGTCTTACCACTGATTCCTGTATCAATCTCATCAAATATCATAGTTGGAATCCTGTCTCTTGATGCCAGTACAGTCTTAATGGCAAGCATGATACGTGACAGCTCTCCGCCGCTGGCTACGCTGCCGAGACTCTTCATTGGTTCTCCCGGATTGGTAGATATCATGAATTCTACATCATCATATCCATTAGCAGCATATTCTTCTTTATGTCGTACCTGTATCTCGAATTTTACTTCCAGAAAATTCAGGTCTGTCAATGCCTTCACCATATCTCCTGCAAGCTTCTTTGCTTCTTTCTGTCTGATAGCAGATATCTTACTGCACAGTCTCTCAAGCTCTTCCTTCTGCCTGGCAAGCTTATGCACAAGCTGCTCTCTGTAAGCATCCATATTCTGCAGCTTCTCTATACGCTGTGCCTGCTGCTGCTGATATTCCAATACAGCCTCTATTGTTCCACCATATTTTAATTTCAAATGATTTAACAGATTCAGGCGTTCCTGCGTCTGCGCAAATACTTCACCGTCAAATTCCATATCTGACAGATATTCTGCAATATTTCGGTTAAAATCATTTAAAAGACCATCTATCTGTTCCAGTTCGGTTACGAGCGACTTCGCATTGTCATCATATTCTTCAATACTGCGCAGCTCTCTCACTGCTCTTCCTACTGCATCAGCCGCCGTCTGATCCTCACCGTCTCCTGTCAGTTGATAAGCTCTGGAAGCTGCCTCTACAATCTGTCTGCTATTGGACATACGTCGGTAGGAAGTCTCCAGCTCGTCATCTTCCCCAACGTGCAGAACTGCCTCTGCAATCTCCTGATATTCAAACTCTGCCAGTGATAACTCCTTCGCACGTAAGCCTTCATCCATTCCAGTCTCTTCAATCTCTTTTTTAAGAGCTGTATATGTGTGATATTTCTGCTTCAGATCCTGTTTCAGTCGCGCAAGCTCCTCTCCTGCAAAAGAGTCCAGAATCTCCATATGATTCTTCTTATACAGAAGTGACTGGTGCTCATGCTGCCCGTGAATATCGATCAACAACTCGGAAAGTTCCTTTAACTGTCTGGTAGTTGCCGTCTCTCCACCAATCTTACAGATGCTTCTGTTTGGCTGGATTTTTCTCTGTATAATGATGATTCCATCCTCTTCTACAGGAATCTCCAATTCATGAATCTGTTCCAGCAGTTCCTGATCTGTTACCTGAAATACCAGCTCGACCAACGCATACTCTGCGCCGTTACGAATCATATCCTTATCCGCTCTGGCGCCCAGCGCAAGATTAATAGAGCCGATAATAATAGATTTACCAGCTCCAGTCTCACCACTCAGTATATTCAATCCCTCTGCAAAATTGACTTCTGTCTCCTGAATCAGAGCCAGATTCTTCACATGTAAGCTTATCAGCATACTTTGTTACCCTTCTAAAATCTCATTGATCTTGTCTATAACTACTTTCGTTTCATCTGTAGATTTGATTGCAGCCATAATTGTATCATCACCTGCAATACAGCCTACGATCTCTGGAAATTTCATGGCATCCAGCGCTGCTGCTACTGCCATCGCCATACCCTGTACTGTCTTAATGACAAGAATATTCTGCGCCATGTTCATGGATACAAAACCATCACGAAGCACGCGAATATATTTATCCCCCAAATGACTGTCATCATTCTTGAGAATAATATATTTCTGCTTACCATTGCCTGTTGCAATCTTAGACAATTTCAGTTCACGAATATCTCTGGATACCGTTGCCTGTGTTACTTCAAAGCCTTCTTCTTTCAGATATGCAGCCAGTTCTTCCTGTGTCTCAATATCATACTTATTGATCAGGTCAACTACTACCTCATGTCTCTGCCTTTTCATTCCGTTACCAAACCTTTCATACGACTCGCATCTTCTTCTGCAAGGTATCCAAAAAACTGACCTTGCTGAGCTTCATAATTTTCGTAGCTTTATCAGACCGTATGATTCTGATTTTGTCTCCTTCGTTAAGATTCACCGGATGTCTGCCATCAAAGCTGGCATCTACTTCCTGTTCCTCATCCTGCTTGAATCTTCCTATCTCTACATCAATTACATCATCCTCGGAAAGAATGATGGTTCTGTCATTGACAAGTGTATGGGAACAGACCGGTGTCATCAGAATTAATCTCGCCTTGGGCTCTACTATAGGCCCTCCTGCGGATAAATTATATGCTGTAGAACCAGTAGGCGTAGAGATAATCATACCATCTGCATTATACGTACTTAACAACTGTCCATTAACATAGATATTAAAATTAATCACATGAAGAGCACCTTTTCTGGTGATAACGATATCGTTAAGGGCAATCATCGGTGCCATACTCTCTCCGGCAATAACAGGAATACCACTTAACATCATTCTGCTCTCTACTTCATATTTGTCTGCGATCAGACTATCCAGCGCTGTCTCGATCTGATCCTGCTCGACCTCAGCCAGATACCCCAGTGTTCCCAGATTTACCCCGATCATGGGGATATGTCTGCCAAGGTATTCTCCTGCCGCACGAAGCATAGTGCCATCACCGCCCAAAACAATGATACCCTCTACTGTACCATCTACCTGATCCTTACAGATGCAGCCACGTTCTTCCAGATAATTACGTATATAAGCTGTAGTCTCTCCACCTGTATCTTTCAACAGATTTGTATAAATATGAAATATTTTCATCTGTGCTCCTATGTTAACGTATAGTTTTATTGTATCATAATTTCAGAAAAATTCTACTAAAACATTAGATATCTAATGTTTTATGTGCATTTTCTACCGTTTGTGCAATCAATTGACTATATTCTTCATGAGGAAGTCTTTCATGTTCTCTGGGTTCGGAAGCTTTATATATATGCAATAAATATTCAATATTTCCTTCCGGTCCACGAATAGGAGAGAAATCCAGATGCAGAATCTCAAATCCAATGCTGACAGCATAATCCATGACCATCTCAATTACTTCACGATGTACAGACGGTTCTCTGACTACACCCTTCTTTCCTACTTTCTCTTTTCCTGCTTCGAACTGTGGTTTGATCAGGCATACCATCTGTGCGTCTGTCTTGAGCAGATTGTATGCCGGTCCCAGAATTTTGGTCAACGAAATGAAAGATACATCTACAGATGCAAAATCCAGATCATCCTGAATATCCTCTCTGACCATGTATCTGAAGTTTGTCTTTTCCATACAGACAACACGTTCATCATTGCGAAGTTTCCATGCCAGCTGTCCGTGTCCAACGTCTACAGAATATACCTTCACTGCGCCATTCTGAAGCATACAATCCGTGAAGCCTCCTGTAGAAGCGCCAATATCCATGCACACTTTACCTTCCAGCGATATATCAAACTGCTTCATAGCCTTGGCTAACTTGAGTCCGCCTCTGCTGACATAAGGCAAGGTATTGCCCCTTACCTCGAGATTTGATATTTTGGTCTCGTCGAACATGGCACCTGCCTTGTCCTCTTTCTGGTCATTTACATAGACGCAGCCTGCCATGATTACTGCTTTTGCCTTTTCCCGCGATTCTGCCAGTCCTCTGCGTACCAGCAGCACGTCCAAACGTTCCTTCATTTATCCTTTAGCCTTTCTTCTATTGTCCACACAGCACTTCTTCAATTCTTCGCTGTATGGAATAAGCATCTATTCCTACTTCTTCACGTAATATCTCTACATTGCCATGTTCCACATACTCATCCGGTATACTAATGGTAAGAAGGCTTCCCTGATATCCACTTTCATCCAAATATTCTCTGACTTTCTCGCCAAAGCCCCCGCTGGCTACATTCTCTTCCATGGTAACGATCAGGGAATGATCTTTCACCGCTTCGTTAAGAATCTCCGTATCAATGGGCTTCACGAATCTGGCATTGATAATACTGCACGCATATCCCTTTAACTGTAATGCTTCTCTGACTGCAAGTGCGGTCTTGACCATGCTGCCAACAGCCACAAGTACGATATCTTTTTCATGATAGATCCACTCACCCATTCCCAGTATAATGGGTTCACGATGTTCTCTCAAGCCATCAAATGCCTCTCCTCTTGGATAGCGGAGTGCAATCGGTCCCTGAAAATCAATGGCAAATTTCAGCATATCCGACAATTCCCACTTATTCTTAGGAGCCATAATGTGCATATTGGGGATGGAAGAAAGATAAGACAGGTCAAAAATACCCTGATGTGTCTCACCATCACTTCCTACCAGTCCGGCTCTGTCTATTGCAAAGACAACAGGCAGATTCTGAATACAGACATCATGCAGAATCTGATCATATGCACGTTGCAGGAAAGATGAGTAAATTGCTACTACCGGTTGTAACCCGCCTGCTGCCAGTCCGGCTGCAAAAGTGACTGCATGCTCTTCTGCAATTCCCACATCAAAGAACCTGTCGGGATACATATTGTGAAAGCGCTTCAATCCCGTGCCATCCGGCATTGCTGCTGTAATGGCTACTATCTTATCATTACGGTCTCCCTGCTTACACATAACCGTAGAGAATACATCGGTATAATTAGACTTTGTTTTCTGTTTGAGAGGCAGTCCTGTCTCAATATCAAAAGGCTCAGCGCCATGGAATCTTGCCGGATGACGTTCCGCCGGGATAAATCCCTTGCCCTTATGGGTAATTACATGAACCAGCACTGCTGATTTCACTCTTTTAGCCTCTTTGAATACTTTCAGCATAGCAGGAATATTATGGCCATCTACCGGTCCAAGGTAGGTGATTCCCATATCTTCAAAAAACATCCCTGGAATTACCAGCTGTTTTACAGAGCTCTTGGCACGACGAATACTCTCTACTATCGGATCACCAATTCTTGTTTCTTTCAGGGAATTATAGATACCTTCCTTCAGATCAAGGTATTTATCAGCCGTTCTGATATTATTCAGATATTTGGAGACACCACCCACATTCTCTGAAATAGACATATTATTATCATTTAATACAATAATAAAATTGCTCTTCATACGGGCAGCATTGTTCAGGGCTTCATATGCCATACCTCCTGTAAGGGAGCCATCTCCGATCACGGAAACTACGGTATGATCCTGATGCATGATATCTCTGGCTTTTACCAGTCCTAATCCTGCTGAGATAGAGGTTGAACTGTGTCCTGTATCAAAGCAATCGCAATCGCTTTCTTTTCGTTTGGGGAATCCGCTCATCCCACCATATTTACGCAGATTCTCAAAGCCTGCCTTTCTTCCTGTCAGAATCTTATGTGTATAGGACTGGTGTCCGACGTCCCATACAATCTTGTCCTCTGGAAGATTCAAGCTTAAATGAAGCGCCATGGTAAGCTCCACAGCGCCAAGATTGGACCCAAGATGTCCACCGGTAACACTGATCTTATGGATCAGAAATTGTCGAATCTCTTCTGCAAGCAGATTCCAGTTCTCCGGTGCCACTTTCTTTATATCATTTTCTTTTTCTATCGTCTCTAATATCATCTGACTAGCTCCTTTACAGGTCCTTGCACTATTTCTCTCTCGTTATCAGACTCGTAACCAATTCCATCAGAAAATCATTGGAATATCCTATGTTGCGAATTGTCTCTATCGCATGTAGGGATAATTCCTGCTGCTCCTTGCGTGACTCTTCAAGTCCTTTCAGCGTCACATAGGTCGTTTTGTGATTCTTGGCATCACTGCCAATGGGCTTACCCAACATTTCAAGTGTACTGGTAACATCAAGGATATCATCCTGAATCTGGAATGCTATTCCTATCTCATAAGCTGCTTTCTCTATCTGCGCTATCTCTTCCTGACTGGCACCGGCAAGAATTGCTCCTGTCATCATGGCTGCCTCTATCAGTGCTGAAGTCTTATGTGCATGGATGAACATGAGATGCTCTGTCGTTACCTGGTCTCCCAGATCTTCCGCTTCAATATCGGCTGTCTGCCCGCCGATCATGCCATAGATACCTGCCTTCTGTGCAAGTACAGATAAAGCTCTGGCTTTCTTCTCCAGATCCCCTTCCATGGTAAAGCTCTTCATGGCTGTCTCAAATGCGTAATTCAATAAGCCATCCCCTGCAAGGATAGCCATTGCTTCGCCATATACCACATGTGTTGTCTTTCTGCCTCTGCGGTACTCATCATTATCCATTGCCGGAAGATCATCATGCACCAGTGAATATGTATGGATCATCTCAAGTGCTGCCATAAAAGGCTTTAATGTCTCCGGTTCTTCTCCAAAAAGTCTGCAGGTCTCCTGCATCAGCATCGGCCGGAGTCTTTTCCCGCCTGCCATCAGACTGTACTCCATTGCCTCCATGATCACCTTCTGATATCCTTCTGCCTCCGGAAGATATCGTTTCAGGATTTCTTCTATGTGGTCTACTCTGTCTTTTAATTCCTCTTTAAAATTCATCCAGCTCACCATTTTCATTTAATTTGAGTACTTCTTTTTCAACCTTGTCAATCTTACTGTTGCAGGTCTGTACCAGTTTCATGCCTTCTTTATATACCTTAAAAGAATCCTCCAAAGAAATATCTGCATCCTCCAGCATTTCAATGGATTTTTCCAATTTTTCAAATAACTGTTCAAGGCTCATTTCTTTCGATGCCATAGTCGATCTCCTCAATCTCTAATGCCTTAGCTGATATCCTGCCATTTTGCAGATATATCTGCAGCTCATCTTCCTGCTTCACCTGTCTGATATCATGAATGACCTGCCCTTGCCTGTTTTCTACAAAAGCATAGCCCTGACTCAGTTTGTCCAAAGGAGATAAGCCTCTTAGCTGTTCTATATAAATAGCCAGCCGGTGTTTATTTGATGACAGGTTTTGCTTCATCAGATGCTCCAGCTGTTCTTCCAGATTCATCAAATGAGTCCTTTTCTCCTGTATCTGATTAACAGGGCTCAGATAACGAAGCTGCATCTGATAAGATTCCAGCTGATGTTTTTCTTTTCCAAGCTTATCCTGCATACGAAAAGTCAATGTGTCCCGTACGGCTCTGATTCGCTCCATCAACTGTTCATAATCGCATACTGCCAGCTCTGCTGCCGCCGAAGGTGTCGGTGCACGCATATCTGCCACATAGTCTATGATCGTAGTATCTGTCTCATGTCCCACTGCTGAGATCACAGGTGTCCTGCATTCAAAAATAGCACGGACCACGATCTCCTCATTGAAAGCCCAGAGATCCTCAATGGATCCTCCTCCGCGACCCACAATGATCACGTCCACCCCTGCATCATCCAGCATCTGGATTCCTTTTACAATACTCTCTGCTGCTCCTTCTCCCTGAACAAGTGCCGGATAGAGAATGATCTGTAGATAGGGATTCCTCCGGCCTGCAATGTTGCGGATATCCTGCACTGCCGCACCTGTAGGTGCTGTCACCACACCGAGAGTTCTGATAAAATGAGGGATTGGCTGCTTGTACTCCTGCGCAAACATCCCCATATCCTCGAGTTCCTGTTTCAAAGCCAGGTATCTCTCATAAAGTGCACCTGCACCTTCCAGTGTGATCTCTTTCGCATAGAGCTGATAGCGGCCGTCTCTTTCATAAACATCCACAGTTCCACCCACAACCACCTTGTCACCGTCCTTCATTCGGAAAGCCAGACCACGGCGGTGTCCTGCAAACATCACGCAGCTTATTGTCCCTGTCTCATCTTTCAGGGAGAAATAGATATGTCCGCTTGTGTGATATTTACAATTGGATACTTCTCCTTTCACATAGACTTTCCGAAGAAAGTAATCCTGGGTAAACATATTCCTGACGTAATGGTTCACCTGACCGACAGAATAAACATTTTTCATGCGTTCTGCTCAGATACTTCTGCTGCTTTCTCTTCTGTGTCAGCAGCATTTTCCTCAGTTTTCTCTTCCTTTTCAGATGCGATCTTACCAAGAACACCGTTTACAAAAGAACCGGAAGCATCACCTCCGAATCTCTTGGCAAGCTCCACAGCCTCGTTAATGGCTACTCCTGTCGGCACATCAGCATCATACTCCATCTCATATACTGCAAGACGAAGTGCTGCAAGATCCACCCGGCTCATACGTTTGGTCTTCCAGCCGTGGCTT
>OIXA01001847.1_pt1 | contig 25616 bp, 29 predicted proteins | sample 1587721 | NCBI WGS metagenome assembly OIXA01 (sample SAMEA3888900, study PRJEB22519) | human gut metagenome | biome: human gut; feature: human-associated habitat; material: faeces | place: Denmark | collected 2013
GCAAGAAGGCCGCTCCGCAAGGAGCAGTTCCGCCCCGATACGGAGCGGCCTTTTCTGCTTTGCGGCAGAAGTATGGGGATCGTCCACCTCCTCTTTCTCTTTTCCGCCATCCATTCTTTTCTCTCTTTTAATCCTCTGAACGGCCTGCATTCACTCCCTCCTTATCGCCCCGGACGATCCTCATATTTGTGCCGCAAGGCAAAATTCAGAAAAGAGGTACCGATATGGATCAGAACGTCAATTATTACGGCATCATCCTTCTGCTGCGCCAGCTTCGGGAAAGCGGCAGCTTCAGCGAAAAGGAGTTGCGGAGGGTGGCGGCACGGATCGCCGCGGACAGCGGCGCGGACATTATGATTTCTCTCTGATTTCCTCCATCTTTCAGTAGCTTTATGACCAAGGTTGTGGTAGTGTTTGTGTTGCAAAAAAGGAGGTGAGCAGGCATGGCGGAAAAGCATCTGACAGACGGCACAACGGCGCTGACAGCGCAGCCCCGCGTCATCAAGATCGAGGCAGCGGAGAAGTCGCAGAATGCGCAGCTGCGGGTAGCGGCCTATACCCGCGTCAGCTCGGACTCCGATGACCAGCGCAACTCCTTCGCGGCGCAAAACCGCTACTACGCCGAGCTGATCTCCGGCAAGGCTGAATGGCGCATGGTGGATATCTACGCCGACGAGGGCATCACCGGCACCTCCGCCGCAAAGCGTGAGGACTTCCAACGCATGATGACGGACTGCCGCAGAGGGCTCATCGACCAGATCCTCGTCAAATCCATCTCCCGCTTCGCCCGGAACACAAAGGACTGTCTGGAGGCAGTGCGGGAGCTGAAGGAGCTGGGCGTCAATGTCCGCTTCGAGCGCGAGGGCATCGACATCGCCAATGTGAGCAGCGAGCTCATCACCGCCATCTACGCCGCCTTCGCCCAAAAGGAGAGCGAATCCATCTCCGGCAATATGCGCTGGAGCTATCAGCGCAGGATGGAAAGCGGCGAGTTCAACACCTGCCGCGCCCCCTGGGGCTTCCGGCTGGACGGGAAAAGCCTTGCCGTCCACGAGGATGAAGCCGAGATCGTGCGGCGTATCTTCCTCGAATACCTCTCCGGCAGGAATCCGCGAGAGATTGCGGAAATCCTGAACGCCGAGGATACATCGGGACGGATATGGAAATATAAGTCTGTGGATTACATCCTGCAAAACGAGCGTTATGCAGGCAACGCTCTGCTGCAGAAGCGATACACGACCGCTACCCTCCCCAAGCAGCAGAAGATCAACCACGGGGAGCGCGAAATGTACTATGTGGCGGATAGCAACGAAGCCATTATTCCACAGGAGCTATTCGACCGCGCAAAAGAACTGCGGCAAAGACGCAGCGTCGGGCAGACTGTCACCCATGGAAGGCTCTGCGTCCGGATGCGCTGCTCCTGCGGCTCCCGCATCCGGGCAAAGCAAGTCAATGGCAGATGGTACTGGTGCTGCTGCCGACACGATGAAAAAGGCGACTGCGCCATCAAGCCCGTGCCGGAAGCGCAGACGGATGAAGCCTTCCGCCGCCTCTACTATAAGCTCAAGCATCAGAGCCTCCCCATTCTGGAGCAGATGCTCGAGACTCTCCGGGCGATCCGTGATCGCAGATTGCTCTGGAGCGAGGACATCGTTTCCCTCAACAAAAAAATATCTGAACTCTCCAGTCAGAATCAAACGCTGGCCTTCCTCAAGCAAAACGGCCTCGTTGATCCTGACATTTTTATATCCAAAAGCAACGAGCTGACCCGCCAGCTCCGGCAGGCCAAGCTGGACAAAGAGGAACTTATGGCTGCCGAGGGGGATGCCACCGCCCAGCGGACGCAGGAGCTGATAGCCCTGCTGGAGGATGGGCCGGACTTCCTCGACCACCCAGACACAGAGCTGTGCGGCGCACTCATTGCGGAAATCATCGTGGAGAGCAACGACACCCTCCGCTTCCGCCTGCATAACGGGCTGGAGCTGCGGGAATCCATTGAGAGGACGGTGCGATAATGGGAAACCGAAAGCAGCCCTTCGGCTACCGTATGACGCTGGGCGAGATCACGATCCTGCCGGAGGAAGCGGAGCTGGTACGGTTTATCTTCCAAGGCTACAGCATGGGAGCCACGCTGGGGGAGCTGACCAAGGCACTCTGCCGGCAGGAGATTCCCTACTATGAGGGGCGGACATGGAACAAAAACATGGTCTCCCGTATTTTAGAGGATGGCCGATACATCGGAGGGAAAGGTTATCCGGCACTCATCGAGCCGGAGCAACTCCGCGTGGCAGCGGAAAAGAGGACGGCAAGAGCACGCCCGCCGCAGAAAACGCCCGCGCAGAAGGCCCTGCGGCGGCTCTGCGGCGCACCGCCCTCCGAGCGGGTGGAGAAGATCGTCACCGACCTGCTCAACGAGCTCATACGCTGCCCCGACCGTATTCAGCCAGCGGTATCCCAAGTGGTCGGCGCTGCCTGCGGAAAAACACGGGAGGAGCTGACCTCCGCGCTGGAGCGGCAGCCCATCGACGAGGACAACGCCAGAGCGTTGCTCCTTCAACTGGCGGCAGAGCAGTACGATGCCATTGGGAACACGGAATACGAAACCGTGCGGCTGCGGCGGCTGCTCACCGGCCGAATGCCCATGCCGGAGTTGGATGCGGAACTGCTGCAAAGTGCGGTGTCAAAGGTGCGTGTGACGAACAACTGCGTGACCGTGACGCTGAAGAACGGGCAGACCATAGAGAGGAGAGATCAGCTGTGAACGAAACCGCCCCAAGAGTCATTAAGATCCCCGCAAAGCCGGAGTCGGTCCGGCAGGCGGAGCTGCAAAGACAGCTACGAGTCGCCGCCTACTGCCGGGTCTCCACCAAGGAGGAGGATCAGGCAAACAGCTACGAGGTGCAAAAAGAATACTATACCGACAAGATCATGTCCAACCCCGTGTGGACCATGGCGGGCATCTTCGCCGACAAGGGCATCACCGGCACCTCGGTGAAAAAACGCGAGGACTTCATGCGCATGATCCGCCACTGCCGCCAGAGGAAGATAGACGTCGTCCTCACCAAATCGGTCTCCCGCTTCGCCCGCAACACGGTGGACTGCCTCTACTACACACGGGCGCTCAAGGAGCTGGGCATCGCCGTCATCTTTGAAAAGGAGAACATCAATTCGCTGGAGGAGGACAGCGAGCTGCGCATCACGCTCTCCGGCGCCTTCGCGCAGTCCGAGAGCGAATCCATCTCCGCCAATGTCACATGGGGCAAACGCCGCGCCATGGAGAGCGGAAAGGCGACCATCCAGTACAAATACCTCTACGGCTACCGCAGGGGCGCGGACGATAAGCCGGAGATCATCCCGGAGGAGGCAGAGGTCGTCCGCTGGATCTACGAGCGATACCTCGCCGGAGCCAGCACACGGATGCTGCGGGACGAGCTGCATGAGCAGGGCGTGATATATTCCGAGAAGTCACCGCAATGGACGCTGCCTCATATCAAGAGCATCCTGCGGAATGAGAAATACTGCGGCGACGTGCTGATGCAGAAAACCTTTCAGCAGGATGTCATCAACCGCAAGGTCATCAAAAACACAGGGCAGCTCCCTATGTACCTCATAGAGAACCACCATGAGGGCATCGTCAGCCGTGAGAAGTACAACGCGGTGCAGGCGGAGATGGCGCGGCGCAAGGCGGCAAAAAGCCCCTCTAAGAGAGCCTCCACCGGTCTTTCCGCCTACACCAGCCGCTACGCACTCTCAGATCGTCTGGTGTGCGGCGAGTGCGGAACGCTGTACCGCCGCTGCACATGGACGCGCCCCGATGGAAAGCGCGTCGTGTGGCGCTGTGTGAGCCGCCTGGACTACGGCAAGAAATACTGCCACAGCTCACCCACGCTGGACGAGGCGCCGCTCCAGCAGGCGATTATAGCCGCCCTCAACACCGTCCTGCCGAACTTGGATGGCCGCATCCGCCAAATCACGGAGGCGTTGGAGGCGGAGGTCATCCCGTTCCCCGGCAGCGGCATGAGCCTTGGCGACATCGACCGCAGGCTGGCGGAGCTGGAGGCGCAGTTCCAAAGGCTGCTGGAAAAGGCGGCGGATGATCCCATCGCCTATGGGGATCAGTTCAAGGAGATACTGGACGAGCAGACCTCGCTAAAGGAGCTGCGGGCAACCATCCTTGCCGAGAGCAGGGAACACGCCGAAGCGGATCGGCGCATCAAGGATGCCGCGGGGATGCTGGAAAACGCTGTGTCCCACATCACGGAATGGGACGAGACTGCCATCCGGCAGTTGGTGGCGCAGGTGAAGGTGCTGTCCAAGAATGAGATCAGCGTGACGCTCAAGAGCGGCATTGAGATCCGCCAGAGCATATCAAACTAAAAAAGGAGATGGGAAAATGGTATTTGTGACCGGCGACCTCCACGGAAATTTTGAGCGATTCAAACCAAAATACTTTCCCGAACAGGCGCGGATGACAAAGCAGGACATTATGATCTGCGCCGGAGACTTCGGGGGTGTGTGGTTTGGCGACAGCCGCGACGATGAAACGCTGGACTGGCTGGAACGCCTGCCCTTCACGCTTGCCTTTGTCTGCGGCAACCATGAAAACTATGACGCGCTGGAACGATACCCTGTTGCGGAGTGGCACGGAGGCAAGGTGCATCGCGTTCGTCCCCATGTTCTGCACCTGATGCGCGGTCAGATCTTCGAGCTGGAGGGCTGCCGCTTCTTCACCATGGGCGGCGCAAAAAGCCACGACATCGAGGATGGGATTTTAGAGCCGGATGCCCCGGATTTTGAGCGAAGGCTCACGATGCTCCAGCGCAAGCCAAGAGCGAGGTACCGCATCAACCATATCTCGTGGTGGGCGCAGGAGCTGCCCTCCGATGAGGAATATGCCGTGGCGCGGCGAAGCCTTGACGCGGTCGGCTGGCAGGTGGACTACATCATCACCCACTGCGCCCCCACCAGCATCGCCCTCATGGGAAGCCGCCACAACGAGGCGGACCGGCTCACGGACTTCCTGCAAGAGGTACGGGAAAGAGCAAAATACCACTACTGGCTGTTCGGCCATTATCACGACAACCGAGCCATTGATGAAAAGCACATCCTGCTGTGGGAGCAGATCGTGCGAGTCATCTGAAGCAGGTCAAAGCAGAGAAAAACACGGTGACACCGCCGTGCCTTTCTCTGCTTTGAGCGTTGATCAGGCGCGCCGCGCCGGAAAGGAGGAAAGCCCATGAACATTCGCAAGCCCACAGATTACACCACCCTGTTCGCCGCGCTGGACGCCGCTGTTGCGGCGCAGCTCCCGCAGATGGAGCTGTATTGCGAGATGGGCCGGGTGGTCAGCGGCAGGGTCGAGAAAGGAGCGGCTGTCGCAGCGTCGGAATACCTGCAAGCCATCTATCCCGCAGCCGATGGCTTCTCTCCTCGCAATGTGCGCCGGATGCGGGACTTCTACAGGGTGTACGGCGACACGCCGGAATTGCTGGCAGCGGTAATGCGTCTGAACTGGACTCAAAATGTGGCCATCATGGAGGCTGGATTGACCATGGACGAGAGATGCTGGTACATTCGGAAAGCCGCCGAAAGCGGCTTATCCAAAACGGAGCTGCTTCGGATGATCACATCCTCTGCACATTTGGAAATTGCTCTTGGCGAAAACGAGGATACCTGCTATACTGTAGAAAATGATGAGTTTTCGGAGAAGAATCGGTATGAAGAATATCCTGTTTATCTGCCATGGGAATATCTGCCGCAGCCCCATGGCCGAGTTCGTGATGAAGGACTTGGTGAAGAAGGCTGGGCTGGCGTCACAATTTCATATCGAATCGGCGGCCACCAGCCGGGAGGAGATCGGCAACCCGGTCTATCCTCCGGCACGGCGCAAGCTGGCGGAGCACGGGATCTCCTGCGACGGTCACGCGGCGCGGCAGCTCACCAATCAGGACTACGACAAGTACGACCTGCTGATCGGCATGGACAGCGCAAACCTGCGGAATATGTACCGCATCTGCGGCGGCGACTTTGCCGGCAAGCTGCACCTCCTGATGGACTATACCGACCACCCCCGCGATGTTGCCGACCCGTGGTACACCGAGGACTTCGAATCGACTTGGCAGGATGTGTTGGCGGGGTGTCAGGGGTTGCTGCGTGAAATAACCGGCCATCATCATACGAGGGAATGAACACGAAAAAAACAGAAAAGCCATTCGTAACAGTACAGTCGATTTCCTCGTTTTCACTAAGGATGCCGGTGACGACAGTATTGAAGTCCGTGTGCAGGATGGCGAGGTCTGGCTGACTCAGGATGGGATCGCACAGCTTTTTGATGTAGACCGAAGCGTAGTGACCAAGCACCTCAAGAACATCTTTCAGGATGGGGAGCTGGCAGAAAAAGAAACTCGTGCAAAATTTACACAAGTTGCTGACAATGGAAAAACCTATCAATATCATTCAGGACAAAAATTATCAGAGTGACTTCGACCGATTGATGGCGGAAACGGCTGAAACAAAATATCCGAATTGAAGCCACTTGCCAAGATAAGTTGACAAATTTCGGCAAGAAATTTGTCAACTTTCTTTTATATAGAATTGGGCAATCCCTTGAGCCGCAGTGATTTTCACTGCGGCTATTTTGCTTTGAAAGGAGATACCAATGAACGCATTTGAAAAAAGTGAAGTAATTAAAGCCAGCCTCCGGAAAGGCTTTCGGGATGGCAGTTCCAAAATGGCAAAGCGCAGATGCTATGGATATGACATAGCCTCAGACGGCGCGCTGGTTATCAACTCCGAAGAAGCCAAAGTGGTCGTATGGATTTTTGAGCAGTACAAAGTCGGAAAGAGTCTTGGCAAAATCGCTGCTGGTTTGGAGCAGCAAGGCATTCTCTCCCCAACAGGCAAGCCTAAATGGAATCGAGAAGCAGTCGATAAATTGCTCTCCAACGAAAAATATACAGGTCGTGTGCTTCTCCAGAAAACCATTAGCACCGGCGCTGTCCAAATCGAAAACGATGGCCTCATGGATCGGTATCTTCATACCGGAACCCATGAGGCCATTATTTCTGATGAAATGTTTGAGGCGGTACAGCAGGAAAAGCTTCGCCGCTCAAAATCCTCTGAAAATACGCTTTCTATAAAACAGCATTTTTGATAAAATAAGCTGTTAGGGGGTGAGCGCTTGGGAAATATTATAGAAATACCTCCCATACAGGAAACCGTTCCTATAGAAGAGAAGCACCTCCGCGTTGCCGCTTACTGCCGTGTCAGCACAGACCAGGAAGAACAGGACAGCAGTATAGAGTTGCAGGAATTGCGTTACAGACAGATGATCGAAGAAAACCCAAATTGGGAAAATGTGGGTGTTTTCTCCGAAAGAGTCTCTGGACTGAATCTACAAGAGCGTTCTTCTTTCCAAGCGATGATGCACCAATGTAGAGAAGAAAAAATAGACCTAATCCTTACAAAATCTATCAGCCGCTTTGGCCGCAACACGTTGGATATACTCCGTGTGTTACAAGAGCTGCAGGAACTCAATGTGGATGTCTTTTTTGAAAAAGAAGACCTATGGCTCCATGAGAGGGACCTACAAATAGTCCTGACCGCATACTGTGCGTTTGCTCAAACAGAAAGTGAGGACATGAGTCGCAATATCAAATGGGGCATCAAGCGGAGTTTCCAAAGCGGCACATCTGGTTATGCCAACTTTGTATGTTTCGGATACAAACGAGGCGATGATGGCAAGTTATTGTTTATTCCGATTTTTTTAAAGCTCGGCATAAATAAAAAATGATTGCTTTTTTGCACTTGACATAGTACGATGTTTGTGAGAAAAAATCTCACAAAAGGTTTATTAAGGAGAAACTTTGCAAATTCTATAATGTATTGATTAAAGGGGGATGCATCTTGATTTGCCAGTTTACAGTAAAGAATTTTCAATGTCTGAAAGATGAGATTACACTTCGCATTTTATAATGCAGATAACGACAGAAAAGAATATCGAAAATTTCTACATTCAAAATTTAAAGAACTTGGATGGGGAAAATACGAGAAAAATAATAACGAGTTGTTCAATATTATGACAGAAAAAGGAAACCCAAAACAAGCAATTATCTGGGCTCAAAGACGATTAGAGGAGTGCAAGGGATTAACTGATACAGCATCTGTTCCGGCTACTAAAGTTCACCTGCTTGTGCAAACATTGGCTAAATACTTGCCAGATAGCCTTCGAATTAAGTATTTGTAACTGGTATTTATTTAGATACAGCATTTGATTGAGACTTATCCACATTGATGCAAGTTCTATCGTTTGCTCCGACTTTTTTCAAAAAGTCAGAATGCGCTCATTCTGCTACTCATCGACTCCGACCCGGATTTACTTCGCTGAATTCCGATTCGGGTTAGAAAACGAAAATATCCAGATTGAGGCCACCTGACAACCACGCAATCCTTGTGATTGCGTGGTTTTCTTTATGTTTCAACGTTTTCAGCCGTTTTAGGCGGTAAAAATATTTTCCATTACGACAATAAAAAACTCAAAAAAGACATTTTATCTTCGATTTTACGAACGGAACCCCCTCGCTGCAAAAGTGAGGGGGTTTCTTTTGCTTTATTCAATTCCAGGGACTGTCTCCACCCTCTCCAAATATTCCTCGATCCATCCCTGTTCCGCCATGACAATCTCTTTCCCAATCTTCTCCGCATAGGCCCACTCCAACCGTGCCCCGGCACTCTCACGCCAGCACACCAGGAGAACATCCGTCGGCAGCTTCACCTCTTATTGACTTTTGTATGCGGCCTGATAGAATAATAAGGTAGAAAGAGGTGCATGGAATGGATACTGGTTTGAAAATCGTCTGCTGCATTAGTCTCGGTATTCTTTTTCTGTCTGTGCTCTTGTGTTTGGCTATTTAAGTCCCTCCGTCCGGAGGGACTTATTTTTTACGCTATTCCCTCGTCACGCTTCTGTGCTGCGCTCCGTCTGCCAATCTGCCCCAGTCTCCACGAATCTGATCGTACCAGACAGCAGATCCTTGCATCAAAAAAACAGTTCCTGTTTTAGCTTCATTGGCGGCAGATTTTTGTCAAGACACAAAGAAAGAAACCCGAAACCTGACGGTTTCGGGCTTCTTGTTGAAAAGTTCGCTCTTCGGCGCGTGATAGAAATATCAGCGCTTGGAGAACTGGGGAGCACGACGGGCTGCCTTGAGACCGTACTTCTTGCGCTCCTTCATACGAGGATCACGCGTGAGGAAGCCGGCCTTCTTCAGGACGGTGCGATACTCGGGGTTGACCAGCAGCAGGGCGCGGGCCACGCCGTGACGCAGAGCGCCGGCCTGACCGGACACGCCGCCGCCCTCGACGGTGGCAACGATGTCGACCTTGCCGAGCTCCTCGGTAGCGGCGAGGGGCTGACGGACGACCATCTTCAGGGTCTCGAGACCGAAATACTCGTCGATGTCGCGGCCGTTGATGGTGATAGCGCCGGTGCCGTTCTGGAAGAGGCGAACGCGGGCGACGGAGGACTTTCTACGGCCGGTGCCGTACAGATAAGGCTTCTTGGACTGATACATTCTTCTCTTCCTCCTTAGACTTCGTAGGCTTCGGGCTTCTGAGCCTGCTGCTCGTGGGTGTCACCAGCGTAGATGTGCAGGCGCTTCAGGGAGTCCTTGGTCACGGTGTTGCGGGGCATCATGCCGCGCACAGCCACGCGCATCGCAAGCTCGGGCTTCTCCTGCATGAGGATGCGATACTTGGTCTCCTTCAGACCGCCGACCCAGCCGGAGTGCGTACGATAGTACTTCTGCTCCATCTTGTTGCCGGTGAGGATGGCCTTGGAAGCGTTGATGATGATGACGTTGTCGCCGCAGTCGGCGTGCGGGGTGTAGGTGACTTTGCGCTTGCCGCGGAGCAGATCAGCCGCAGCAACGGCGGTCTTGCCCATGGGCTTGCCGGCAGCATCGATGACGTACCACTTACGCTCGATGTTGCCCTTGTTCGCCATAAAAGTGGACATGGTGTGTTTCCTCCATATTGATCTATGAATGAAAGCTTGTGCTTTACATTTATATTGTTCCTTGGTAAAATCGGAACGAGTTTATTTATAGCATTTGGGCGCGAGAATGTCAACACCATTTTAATTTAGCGCAAGCAATGCTCGTAAATTCTCTCGTTTTCTTTGATTATCTCTCAATTTCTCAAATCACAAAATCGAAATTCTTTTATTTTTCGCAAGGAGCTGTACCTATGCAGGAAATCTTGGGCCTCGTGCGCCGCTGCGTTACGGACTACGACATGATCCAGGAGGGCGAGACGGTCGCCGTCGGCGTCTCCGGCGGCAAGGACTCGCTCGTCACACTCACCGCGCTCGCGCGCCTTTCCAAATTCTACCAGAAGCCGTTCAAGGTCGCGGCCATCACGGTCGAAACGGGTGTGCCGGGCATGAGCTTTGATGCCGTGGCCGACTTCTGCGCGACGCTCGGCGTCGAGTACATCCGCGTGAACGTGCCGATCTATGAGATCGTGTTTTTGGAGCGCAAGGAGAAAAATCCCTGCTCGCTGTGCGCCAAGCTCCGCCGCGGTGCGCTTTCGACCGCGATGAACGAGCACGGCATCAAAACGATCGCGCTCGGCCACCACTACGACGACGCGGTCGAAACACTTTTGATGAATCTCCTCTTTGAGGGCCGCATCGGCTGCTTCCAGCCCGTGACATACCTGAGCCGCTCGGACGTGACGCAGATCCGCCCGCTGCTCTATGTGAAGGAGCAGCAGGTGCGCAATGTCGCGGCAAAGCTCGATCTTCCCATCGTGCACAATCCCTGCCCTGCCAACGGTGAAACGCGCCGTCAGGAGGTCAAAGAGCTCATCGAGTCACTCTCCGAGCGCTACCCAGACCTCAAGCAGAAGCTCTTTGGCGCGATGCAGCGGTATCCGCTGTACGGCTGGGATACAAAAAATTCGGAAAAGTGACGTTGTCACTTTTCCGAGAATATTTCACTGCGCTTTGTGCCTCGGTTGGCCGCTGAAAGAGGCCAATTCGACACACGCTTCGCGCAAAGTGTTTTCTGCCACGCGCATGTCGCGGCAGAAAACGATTAAAATCTTTTCGTGCCTATGGGCACGAAACTCTACGAGGCTTTTGTCCTATGTACATTAAATAAACACCAGCCTCAGCAAGATCAGCAGTGCGAGGCCCGGCACGCCGAGGACGGCGATGACGAGAGCGTTGAAAAGATTCAGCCCCAGCGAAAGCTTGGCGAGCACGCCGAGCGCGCTTAGAATGCCGAGCAGCGCAAAGCCGAGCAGCGTGTTGACGAGCAGCTTGCCCGCGAGCTTCAACGGCGCGGCGAACAGCCTGAGCACCGCGAGCAGCGCAAACACGGCAAACAGGACAAGCAGTATTTTTTCCGTTATCCCCATTTTGCGACCCCCTCGCTGCACGTTTTGTACACGGCTTCGCCGCTGCGCTCCTTGATCTGGCGCAGCAGGTAGTCATAGCGTGAGAGCTCGGCGTTGATCTCATACACGCAGGCGTCGACGAGCTCCGGCGCGCAGACCGCGTTGAAGCGCGCGTACGCCTGCGACAGCGCGACACGCGTGTCGCGCAGCTCGCTGAACAAGTCCTGCATGGATGCATCGCGCGCGACGTCACAGCGCAGCAAATTGACCTTTCGCATGTTTTCGCCCTCCCATACCTCTGCAATGTCAGTGTATGGAAAGTGTGGACAAATATTCCTCTTTTCAAACAAGGAGCCAAGTATGGAGCATGAAGATTATATGCGCGAGGCGCTGTCTCTCGCGCGCGAGGCCGCACAGGAGGGCGAGGTGCCCGTCGGCTGTGTCATCGTCAAAGACGGCGAGATCATCGGCCGAGGCCGCAACCGGCGTGAGGAACTGCAGCGCACCTCCTCGCACGCAGAGATGGAAGCCATCGCACAGGCAAATGAACGTCTGCGCTCCTGGCGGCTCGATGGCTGCACGCTCTATGTGACGCTCGAGCCCTGCCCGATGTGCGCGGGCGCGATCGTCAACGCGCGCATCCCGCGCGTCTACTATGGCGCGCGCGACGAGGCGATGGGCGCCTGCGGCGGCGTGCTGAACCTCTTTATGGAGCGCTTTCCCTTCCGCCCCGCGCTCGTGGGCGGCATTCTGAAAGACGAATGCCGCGCCGTGCTGGCCGATTTTTTCCGCGCGCTGCGTTCGTAAAGTGATTTCACTTTCGTGCGTCATTTGACCGCCGGTCAGGAATTGCTACTGCGTCATTACTGCGTCCGAGATATAGACAGTTTGGCACAGTCTTGCACAGTCCCGTGCAAGCTGCAAACGACTGTGGCGCAAGGATTTTCCTTGATTTGCAAGGGTTTCCGGATCTTCTTTCTATTTAACACTTTTGTAACACTTTCCCTCGAACTTTGTTAACATGCGTCCTTTATCTTAATCCTTGCAAGAGACAATAGCTTCTTTTCATCCAATCTTCCATCTTATAAGAAAAGGGACGCCGTGAGGCGTCCTTTTTCGTTATATCCTGATGTAGGATGGCGTCACGGATCGAAGTCCGCCGCCGCGCCGATACCGAGCGCAATGCACGCGCCGCCGGCGTAGAAGAGGATCTCGGCAAGCGTCGGGCGCGCGGCCAAGGCCGCCGCGCAAAGGATGACGCTCATCGTGCTCGCGGGCATCAGCAGCCGCGGCGCGCCGCCGCGGAAAGCAAAAGCCGCAAATTCGAGCAGCAGCACCGTCAGCGCCGCGAGCGCCAGCGTTTCGACATAGTAATGACGCAGAATCGGGTCCGCCGCGTGCTCGCGGTAGAAGAGGATCAGCGCAAGCACCATCGCGCACACAGGCACGAGCAGCGCAACGCCTGGGAACTCCGCCTTGCGGCGCAGCGCGGTCGTAGCGTACAGCAGGCATGCCGCTCCCACCGCCAGAAAGACGGACAGGATCATCGTGACCGTCGTACGCAGCGAAAACACCAGCGAGCACACCGCCGAACCGATGAGGGCAAAGCCGCCGAGCACCATCAGCATGACCGCAAGCGTCGAGCGGTCAAAGGCGAAGTAGAGGTCCATGCTGCCGCACAGCTCGCGCTGAGCGGGATAGCGCCGCGCCATAATGACCGCGATGACCGCTGCGATGACGAGCACCGCAGGCAGCACCATGGCGTTTAAGTCCATCGGGACGGGAAGTCCGTCCGCGTCAAAGCCGACTGCCAGCAGGCGGAGGCGTGCCAGCGCCGCTGCCGCAGAAAAAAGCACCAGCAAAAGCCAATGAAGAATTTTCACAAAACCGAACCCTTTCTTTTTCCGGAATACGGCGCGCACAGCGCCGGAAAACATCTATTTATTGATGATAGCACACTCATCCCCGTTTGTCCATGAATCATTTTGCGGACAAGTCGGTCATACACTGATAAAAACACTGTCACTTAAGCATCGCGGCTGTGGGCCGCAGGGAGGAACACACCTTGAAACAGCTTCTTCGCATCACGATATTATTGATCGGCCTCATCTGCATCCTCGCCTGGGCGGCGGCAGGCCGCTTTGACGACACGCCGAACACACAGGACGGCTCGGAATCTCCCCTGCCGAGCGGTGAGATCGCCGCCCCCGGCGAGCGCGACAGCGCAAAAACGCTGCGCGTCCAAATTCAGGGCGAGGTGCAGGAGATGGACATGGGCACATACCTTCTCGGCGTGCTGCGCGCGGAAATGCCCGCCTCGTTTGAGGAGGAGGCGCTCAAGGCGCAGGCCATCGCCGCGCGCACCTACACGCTCTATCGCATCCGCGGCGGCGGCAGCGCGAACCACCCTGACGCCGACGCCTGCGACGATCACACCTGCTGCAAGGCGTACATAAATGCCGAACAGGCCGCGGCCAACTGGGGCAGCATGGCCGTCTACTATGAGGAAAAACTCGCACGCGCCGTGAGCGAAACGGACGGCGAGGTCATTTTGTACGACGGCGCGCCCATCCTCGCCGTGTTCTTCTCGTCCGCCGACGGCAGCACGCAGGGCGCGGGCGACGTGTGGATGAACGACCTGCCGTATCTCCAAAAGGTCGATAGCCCCGAGACGGAAGAGCTCGTACCGAACTACTACTCGGTCGCGACGTTCACGGCGGCGGAATTCAAATCCCTCGTCCTTGCCGCCAAGCCGGACGCCGACCTCTCCGGCAGCCCCGAGGGATGGATCCGCGATATCGTGCGAAATGACTCGGACTATGTCGCCTCCGTCACGGTCGGCGGCGTCAAGCTGCGCGGCAATGACCTGCGCACGATTCTCTCGCTGCGCTCGCCGTCGTTCACCGTGGAATGCAAGGACAATGCCTTTACCTTCCACGTCACAGGCTACGGCCACGGCGTCGGCATGAGCCAGTACGGCGCAAATATCCTCGCCAAGCAGGGCCTTTCCGCCGAAGAAATCGTGCAGCACTATTTTTCGAACACCACCGTCGGCTATTATGACGGATGATGCATTGCGGATATTGCAAAGCGGCGGAAAAATTGCTATAATATTAAGATAAAATACGCAAGGAGGCGGGAGAAATGAAGAGCAAGCGTTTTTTGTGTCTGCTGCTTGTATTGCTGATGGTCTTCTCCCTCACCCCCAGCGAAACGAGGGCCGAGACGACTGTCTATTTCACCGCCGTCAACGACCAACTTTTGCCCGATCTGAGCGATGAGACGATGCCGTTCTGGTCGAGTGGGCGGCTGTATGTCCCCTCCACGGTCATCACCGGCACGGACTTGGGTCTTTTCTACTCCCGCAGCCGCGACAAGAGCACTGCCGTTGTCTACCGGCAGGGCAGCGCGCTGACATTCAACTTCGCCGCCGGCACCGTCGCTGACCAGAACGACCGCCAGTACAGCGGCCCGGCCATCGTGCGCAGCGATGTTGTGTTCCTGCCGCTCGACCTTTTGACGCAGTTTTTCTCGCTCGACTACAGCTACACGCGCGTGACCTACGGCTATCTCGTCCGCGTCAAGAGCGACACGGTCGTGCTTTCGGACGCGAAGTTCATCGACGCCGCGGCCATGTCCATGGAGCAGCGCTACAACGAATACATGAAGACGCACAGCGACTCGAACGATCCCGGCAACACACCGAATCAGAACACCGACGGCGACCGCGACCTTGTCTGTCTCGCGCTGCGTGTGACGGACGAAGAGAGCGCAAACGCCCTGCTCGACACGCTCGCAGACGACAACGCGACGGCGACGTTCCTCTTCTCGGAAGAGCAGCTTTCCTCGCCCGGCGATCTGCTGCGCCGCGTCGTCATCAGCGGCAACGCCGCTGCGCTGCGCATCGACGCCTCCGGCGGCAGCGCGCGCACTCTCAGCGCGATCGAGCGCGCGAACAGCGCGCTCTGGGCCGCGTGCAATGAAAAGACGCGGCTTGTCGCGCTCTACGGCGCGTCGGACAAGACGCTGCGCGCCGTGCGCGCCGCGGGCTACTGCCCCATTGACTTTGACCTGGATTACAGCGGCGGTCTTCCCACCGCGGCGCAGGCCGCCAGCAGCATCGCGCGTCAGGCCCGCTCCGGCGGGTGCATCGCCTATCTCGGCGCTGACACCGCCGTGCAGGCAGATTGGAGCACGCTGCTCTCTCGCCTCCGCTCGTCATCGCGTCTCATCACGGCGCTCAACGAGCTCGCGGTCACAAAGGACGCGTGACGGTTTTACAAATTGTTCAGGAAACGCGCACAGTTTTGCGTATAATAAACAATAACACAGAAGAAAGACACACGCTTGTGTGAAGGAGGAAACCAGCATGGCACGCAATATTCTTGTCGTGGAGGACGACAATAATATTTCCAACCTCATTAAGATGTATCTCGACAAAGAGGGCTTCGACGTCCGCATCGCCGCCGACGGCGGCAAGGCCGTGGAGGAATTCAAGGAAAAAGAGCCCGACCTCGTGCTGCTCGACGTGATGCTCCCCGTGCTCGACGGCTGGGGCGTGTGCGCCAAGATCCGCGAGACGTCCAAGTGCCCGATCATCATGCTCACCGCCAAGGGCGAGGTCAACGACCGCATCCACGGCCTGGAGATGGGCGCGGACGACTATGTTGTCAAGCCCTTTGAAATGAAGGAGCTGCTTGCGCGCATCAACGCCGTGCTGCGCCGCAGCGAGATCCCCGAGGACACGCACAAGCGCCTCACGTTCGACAAGCTCATCATCGACCTCGACTCCTACGAACTCATCGTCGACGGCAAGAAGATCGACACGCCGCCCAAAGAGCTGGAGCTTCTCTATCACCTCGCCGCCACGCCGAACCGCGTTTACACGCGCAATCAGCTCCTTGACGAGGTGTGGGGCTTCGACTACTTTGGCGACTCGCGCACGGTGGACGTGCATGTCAAGAGGCTCCGCGAAAAGGTCGAAAACGTCAGCGACCAGTGGGCGCTCAAGACCGTCTGGGGCGTCGGGTATAAATTCGAAGTGAAGTAATTCAGTATGCCGGAAGAAAACAAAGAGAAAACACAGAAAAAGCGCTGGACGCTCAAAAAGGTCAAGACCCGCTGCCGCACGATCTACTGGCAGAATTTTCTGCTCACGGCGAGCGTTGTCATGCTGACGCTGGCGCTGCTCGGCAGCGCATTCTTCGCGCTGACGTATTCCTACGCCATCGATGAGCGCAGCGAGCAGATGCAGAGCAAGGCGACGGTCGTGTCGCACATGGTGTCGTCCTACATGGAAAACGGCTCGCTCACAGGGCTGCGTGAGCTGGCAGACTTCGCTTCGAACGTGACGGATGCAGAATTTCTCATCTGCAACTCGGACGGCAACCTGCTGCTGACGACCGATACAACTCTCGTCAACCGCGTGCTGACCGTGCCGCAGGACGTGGCCGAGGGCGCGATGAGCGATGACACCTACGCCGTGCGCACCACACTCGGCGACATCTATGAGGACACGCACTTCGTCGTCGGCGTGCCGATCGTGAGCGAGGGCGCAACCGTCGGCTTTGTGCTGGCGGTGACCGGCGCGCGGGCGCTGACGACGATGTGGCGCACGTTCATCGGATTGTTCTTCATGACGGCGGTGACGGTGCTGCTGCTTTCGTTTGTCGTGAGCGCGTGGGTCAGCATGCGCCAGTCGCGCCCCATCCACGAGATGGCGGAGGCGACGCGCCGCTTCGCCGAGGGCAATTTTGACGTGCGCATGCACAACTACGAGGGTGTGACGGAGATCTCTGAGCTCGCCGAGTCGTTCAACAACATGGCGGACTCCCTGCAGGAGACCGAGCGCCAGCGCCGCGAATTCATCGCAAACGTCTCCCACGAATTGAAAACCCCGATGACGACCATCGCAGGCTACACCGACGGCATCTTAGACGGCACGATCCCGCCCGAGCAGGAAAAGGAGTACCTGCGCATCATCTCGGATGAGGCGCGGCGCCTGTCCCGCCTCGTGCGCCGCAACACCGATGGCTGCCGCACTGCGGTTGTCGTAAACCGAATCGGACAGCCGGATGACCTCCGCTTTCGGATCGTAATGGTCGGTAAGCTTTCCGTTTACGTGTTCGATGCGGATGTGTGTAAGCCCGTTCGCATCCAAAATGCGCCGTGCCGCATCCGCGCCCGTAAAGCCGCTGGTGCTTGGGATCTGCGCATATTTCTTGAAGGTCGAATTGACATTGGCCGATGCCCATAACGCGATGAGCACCGCCGGAAGAACGATGAGGACATACGTCCACATGGAATCCGGACTGTAATACATATAAGGCATGAGAACAACTCCTTTTTATGCGGAAATATCTTTTTTCAACAGCTTTGTGCGGATGAAATAAACGAGAATCGACAGCATATTAAATGCTTCGCAGAGGATGCCGCCGATGGAAAAAGTGCAAATGTTGTATATGAGCCAACCCGGCGAAACGACCGTGAACTGCAATATGCGCATACCTGTCGGACGGCCGGTAAACATTCCGACGCTGCTTGTGAGAAGCGCCGCACACGGCAAAAGCGATAAATAGCCGTCATAGGTCAATGCTGTTGCCGCAAGAATCAGTGAACAGGATAAAATCAGCGTGAAATACGGTTTTCTGTTTCTTTCAACAGCATATCCGAATCCGCGTATTAAGCAGATAAAATCTAAAATCGAGCCGGTGTATGCTCCCAACAGCCAATAGTGAACACCGAAACAAAGACCGCACAGTGCCTGTAAAACAAAGTATTTCCGATTGTCCTTGAACTGATACGAAACAATGCTGCAGGCAGCACCGAGAATGCCGATGCTTTGCATTAAAATTTCACTCATTGCGCGTCCTTTCCGGTTTCAAACCGCATTCCGGCGGCGATTTTGCGTCCGTTGACCATGTCGGCTGCCGAAAGAATGCCTTTTCCCTCCGGCTTGAACGACAAAAGCCGCACCGAGCCTGTGCCGCAGGCGATCACAACACCGTCGCGCGAGGCCTCAAGTACCGTGCCGCACGGCGCTTTTTCGCCGGTTTCGTCGTTTAAGCGGCTGTCGTACAGCTTGACAATTTTGCCATCCAAATGCGAAAACGCACCCGGAAACGGCGAAAGACCGCGAATGCGGTTGTGAACCGCGCGTGCCGGAAGCGAAAAATCGACTTCGCATTCCTCCGGCGTGATCTTGTCGGCGTGCGTGGCGTTTGCGTGATCCTGCGGAAGCGGCTTTGCCGAGCCGTTTTCCAATGCGTCCACCGTTTGCACAAGCAAGTTTCCGCCGATTTCGGCAAGCGCGTCGAACAGCTCGCCGGTCGTCATGTTTTCACCGATTTCGACCGCTTCGGATAAATACATATCGCCCGTGTCCATGCCCTTGTCAAGACGCATGGTGGTGACGCCGCTGATGCTGTCGCCGTTTAATACGGCACGTTGGATGGGAGCCGCACCGCGGTATTTCGGCAGAAGCGAACCGTGAACGTTGACACAGCCGTATTTCGGGAAGTTTAAGATGTATTCCGGCAGAATTTTGCCGTAAGCGACCACCGCGATTAAATCCGGCTTGTATTCTTCAAGCGTCGGCAGAAAAGCTCCGTTTTTTAAGGTCTCCGGCTGTAAAACCGGCAGATTTTTTTCGAGTGCAAATTTTTTCACATCGCTGAACGTGACCTTCATGCCGCGGCCGCGTGCTTTGTCGGGCTGCGTGACGACGGCGCAGACGTGCTTTCCGGCATCTAAAAGCGCGGCAAGACTTGCCGTGGCAAAATCCGGTGTTCCCATAAATAAAATGTTCATGTTTTCAAATCCTTTGGCGCGTTTTCAAAAGCCTTTTTATTCGTATTCGTCCGGGTCGAGCATCCGCACGGCCTTGTCGGTGTAGAGAATGCCGTCGAGATGGTCGTATTCGTGGCACAAACAGCGGCCGATTAGTCCGGTTCCGGTGTATTCGAAGGTTTCGCCGGCGCGGTTCTTGGCGCGCACGGTCACCTTTGCCGGACGGTGTGTCAGACCGTATTTGCCCGGAACGGACAGACAGCCCTCGACCTCCTCTTGAACGCCTTCGGTGCGGATGATCTCGGGATTGATGAACTCGATGATCTCGTGCCGGTCTTCCTCCACACCGGCATCAATGATATAAATGCGGCGCAAGATTCCGACCTGCACGGCGGCAAGTCCCACACCGCCCGCTTTGATGAGCGTGTCTTTCATGTCGTCTAAAAGCGTCTCGATCTTGGGCGTCACTTCGGCGACAGGCTTGCTGGTCTTGCGCAGAATATCGTTTGCCGTATCTTCGGTTAAAATATGAAGAATTGCCATTGTTGTAAACCTCTCTTTGGCTATAAGTTGGTGGGATTGACATCGACCGAAACGCTCACGTCCTTGAACGCCGGTATGTATTTTTTGAGAAGCACCGCAAGCATCTCACGCATCCGTGCCGACGCGCGGCATTTGATGAGAAAGCGCATACGGTATTTCCCGGCAAGCTTGTAGATCTCGTTGCGGAACGGGCCGTACAGAATGAATTTCACGTCGCTGTAGGCGGTTTTGGCAAGCGTATCCAATTCTGCACCGAAAATTTTGACGGCGTTTTCCGTGCTGTGTTCGACCGGCGAAGCAAAGTTTACCGTGACGAGGTCGCAGAAGGGCGGAAAAACCGAGGCTTTCCGAAAAGCAATTTCAGCGTTGTAGAATTTTTCATAATCTTGGCTTGCCGCAAGCCGTAAAATTTCGTTGTCCGGCACATACGTCTGCACGATGGCGCGGCCGGTCACTTTATCCGATCGCCCGGCTCTGCCCAAAACCTGCGTTAACAGGCTGAAGGTCTTTTCACCGGCACGGAAATCGTTGACGAATAAGGACGTGTCCGCCATGACCACACCGACAAGCGATACCTTCGGAAAGTCATGTCCCTTGGCGACCATCTGCGTGCCGACCAAAATATCGGCTTTTCCGGCACGGAAGTCGGTCAAGATCCGCTCATGCCCGTTTTTGCCGCCGGTCGTGTCGGCATCCATGCGTAAAACACGCGCCTTCGGATACCGTTTGGCAAGCGTTTCCTCCACAAGCTGCGTGCCGCTGCCGACAAAGGAAATGTGCTCTTTTTTGCAGGCCGGGCAGACCGTCGGAATCGGCTCCCGATAGCCGCAATAGTGGCAAACCATCATGCTTTGGCCGGTGCGCCCCAGCTTGTGGTGCGTGAGCGACACACTGCAGTTCGGGCAAGTGAACACATAGCCGCAGCCGCGGCAGAGCGCAAACGCCCGATAGCCGCGCCGGTTGACAAACAAAATCGCCTGTTCGCCGCGGTCAAGACAGTCGGTCAGCTCTTGCTTTAAGCGCGTGCCGAGAACGAGCGGCAGACCGGCCTCCTCGGCCTTTTCGAGTGCCGCATGGCGGCTTGCGGCCGCACTTTCGGGAAAAGCACTCGGCAAAAACGGGTCGGACGGAGCGTCTTTTGGCTCGGTTTTCATATCGTAAAAGGTCACATCGGGAAGACTCTTGCCGCCGTAGCGGTTTTTCAGCGTGACGAGCGTATATTTCCCGGTTTTTGCCTTGTAAAAGCTCTCGATGCATGGCGTTGCGGACGCCATGACAAGCAGTGCCTTGTGATAAACACAGCGGAATTTGGCAATGTCACGCGCGTGATATTTGGGCGATTGGTCGGATTTGAAAGAGCCTTCGTGTTCCTCATCCATGACGATCAAGCCAATGTTGTCGATGGGCGCAAAAACGGCCGAGCGTGTGCCGATAACGATTTTGGCATTGCCGTCGTGGATTTTTTTCCAGGCATCCGTGCGTTCGCCGACGGAAAGAGCCGAATGAATGAGCGCAATGCCGTCTTTTTGGTAGCGTGCGGCAAAGCGGCCGACTGTCTGCGAGGTGAGCGCGATTTCGGGAACAAGCACAATGACGGTTTTGCCGTCGGCAAGCACGCGGTCGATGAGCTTTAGGATGACATTGGTCTTGCCGCTTCCGGTCACGCCCCATAACAGTGCGGCGTTGGCCGTGGGTGCTTCGTAGAGCGAAAGCAGTGTTTGCAGTGCGGCATTTTGCTCTTCGGACAGCGAAAAATCGCCGTATTCGTTTTGGTCGAACGCGGTGAGCAGATTCTCCGTGCGGTCGAGATTTTTCTCAAACAGGCGGATGAGATTTTTTTTGGCAAGCTGCTCCACAACCGATTTGCCGCACCCGGCTTCGGCGGTCAATTCGGACACCGCCATCGGCGCTTCGGCGGCAAGCAGCACTTCATAGGCAGCTTTCTGCTTGGGCGTGAGGGCGGCGGCTTCGATTTTTTCGGCAAAATCGCCGTCTTCAATCAGTGCCGCATATTTCTCGTTTTTGGTGCCGAGCGTGCATTCATAGCCTTCTTCGGCACGGCAAAGCCCGAGTTCGCACAAAACCCTTGCGCCGCTTGCCGCACCGGAGCCGAATTGTGTACGCAGTTCGCCTAAAGAGGCGCGTCCGGTGCGTGTCAGATAGGCATACATACTTTTGGCACTGATGTTGAGCTTTTCAAGCATCGTCGGATCGAGCGGCGTTTCAAGCGGCGTGTAAAATTCGGTGCGTTCCACACCCAGTCCCGATGGCAGCACGCATTTGGCGGCATCGCCGACAGAGCAGAACAGCCGGTTGCTCATGAAGTGGCAAAGTTCGAGCAGTTCCGGCTTGATAAACAGATATTTTCCCGGCACACCGAGAATCGGTTTGATTTTTTTCGCATCTAACTCCGTCTTGCCGCATAAGCTTTCGACAACCGCATTTTTTGTGCTGTTGCCGCCGCCGAACGGCACGACCACCACGCTGCCCGGCTGCAAATGCTTTTCAAGTTGCAGCGGCACCTCGTAACAATAGCTTTTATCGATGGGAAACGGTGCGTTTAGGATACGCACGTTTGCAAACACGCTTTCACCTCCCGACATACAAAGCCGCTCGCGTTGTTTTTCGTTTCCGGCGAGCGGTTTTTCATTGAATCATGGGATCGTTTGTCTGAATCTTGTTTGTATCGGACGGACAGTTTTGCAGGGAAGGCCTTCGTGCATTGTCACTTAGGCGAAAAAGTTCTTGCTTTACAAAAGCCTTTATGCGAATTCGATTTATTCGATGTCCGGTTCTTCTGCCTTGACGGCGATCTCTCCGGCTTCCTTTTCCTGTTCGGCAATCATTTCCTTGTCCTTGGCGGAAAGCTCCAGGGTTTCAAGCTCGCCGTCTTCACCGACCGTCTTGATGAGCATTTCGCCGTTGTAGAGCATATTGATGGCTTCCATGACCGGCTTTTCTTCAGTCTTTTCCGTCTTTTTGCCGGTCAGCGCCTTATACTGCTCATATTCGGGGTGTTCCTTTTCGTAGTTTTCCTTGGCAATCACATAGCGTGCGCCTTTGGCGGCCGCCATCACGAGCGTATAGCGGTTGTATTTGTTGTTTTTGGAAAGCTCTGCAATCGAAGGTTTCGACATGGTTCAATCTCCTTTATATCATGGCTGTTATAACAGCCTTTTGTTCAAACGGTATGTAGTTTATTTGAAAAAGCCGCACACATCCGAAAAACGTTCGCGCGTTTTTAACTTTTCGGCACGGACAACCGCCTCAATGTCGGCGGCACACACATCGGCGTGCCCCTCACGGTTGACGGTGATGTAATCGTATAAGAGGCAGGCACGCAATTCGCGCTCGGCAATAGCGATGCGGCCGTTGATGACCGCTTCGGATTCCGTTCCGCGTCCGTATAGCCGCTCGCGAAGAATCTCTTTGCTTTCGGGAGCAATAAAGATCATGACCGCTTCCGGACAGCGCGCTTTTACTTTCATCGCACCCTGCACTTCGATTTCCAAAATCACGTTTTTGCCGCGGGCGGTGAGTTCGTTTACGAATTTTTTCGGCGTTCCGTAGTAATTTCCGTTGTATTCGGCATATTCGAGAAGCTCATCGTTTTCGATCATTTTCTCAAATTCGCCGCGCGTTTTGAAAAAGTAGTTCTTGCCGTCAATTTCGCCTTGGCGCGGCGCACGCGTGGTCGCCGATACCGAATAGGCATAATCGTCGCTTCGCTTCAAAAGCTCCGCTAACACCGTGCCTTTTCCGACGCCGGATGGGCCGGAAACCACAAGAAGCCGTCCCTTGGCAGGTTCATTCTGCTTGTTCATGCTTCCGCCTCGCTTTCATTTTCTTCGTTCTCATTTAAGCGTGCCTGCAATGCCTCACAGCTGAGTGCCGAAAGCACCACATGACCGCTGTCGGCCACAAGCACCGAACGTGTTTTTTTGCCGCTGGAAGCATCGATGAGCTTCCCGGCGTCGCGGGCATCCTGCATCAAACGTTTAATGGGCGCGGCATCGGGACTTACCACCGAAACCACCTTGGCACTGTTGACTAAATTCCCGTAGCCGATGTTGATTAACTTCATATGTTTATCCTTTATCTTTTTGCCGTTCGGCACGTTTATTCCAGATTCTGCACCTGCTCGCGGATCTTTTCCGCTTCGCTCTTGGCATCCACCACGATTTTGGCGATGGCGGCATCGGTGCATTTGGAACCGGTGGTGTTGATTTCACGGTTGATTTCCTGCAAGAGAAAATCCAGCTTTCTGCCGCGCGGCGCGTCGCCGTCTTCGCGTAACATCGCACGGAACTGGGCAATGTGGCTCTTTAAGCGCACCAATTCTTCGTCAATGGCCACACGGTCGGCAAAAATCGCCACTTCCTCGACAATGCGTGTCTTGTCGATGTCCGCACCGGCAAGCAATTCCTCCACACGCTCGGTTAACCGCTTTTCGTATTCGGCAACCACGTTCGGCGCAAGCCGCTCGATTTCGGCGACATAGCTTTCCAACACGTCGATTTTGGCAAGCATATCCGCAGCTAACCTCGCACCTTCGGCACGCTTCATGGCGGCAAATTCTTCCAAAGCCGCACATAACGCCGGTTCAACGCGTGCCCAAAGCTCTTCGGTGCTCTCGTCGGCCGTTTGGTAGGTGAAAACATCGCGGTTGGCGGCAACGGACATGACCGAAATGTCATCCTTTAAGCCATAGCGGTCGCGCAATTCTTTTAAGCAGGCAAGATAGTTCTTTAAGTAGCCTTCGTCGAGCGAGAGGGCAGTATCGGCTTCACCGGGAGCGGTTTCGGCACTTAAATAGATGTCCACTTTGCCGCGTGTGGCATAGGTGCCGATGAGTGCCTTGATTTTTTCTTCCAAGCGGCTGTAAGCGCGCGGTGTCTTGCAGTTGATGTCAAGATAACGGGAATTGACGGATTTGATTTCCGCCGTAAGAAGAACATTTCCCGTCTGAACGCGTGCATAGCCGCAGCCGGTCATACTGAGAATAACAATCATCTCCGAATTGTATCGAATTATTGAAGGATGAAGAACACAAAAAATGTGTACAACATATCTAGGATAATTATAGCCAAAACCGCCGTGTTTGTCAAGCGTTCTGCCTAAATTTCGGCAATTTTACCGACAAAAGCGTTTTTATAAAAGCAAAACCTTGACCGCCGCGCAAAAAACGGGCGTATCAAGGCTTTTTTTTGCAAATTCTGCCGGGCGGTCTTATAAAGCCGGGTGACCTTATAAACTTTACAAATAGGAAGCCAAATCGGCGCGCAACGATTCTTCCAAATCGATGAGGTTTTTGGCGACTGCCTTGCTTTTTTCGTCGGCGGCTTTGTATTCGTTGAGATAGCGGTAAAGCGTCTTGACGCCCATGTTGCAGCCGTCGGTGATCAGGTCGGCAACCGTTTTGTCGGATTCGTCAAAGGCCATTTTCATGCCGGTTTTCATGTGGCTCATGCTTTTGGCCATGGCAGGCGGCTGCTTGCCCTCGTCGTGATAGCGTTCAAGCAGCGTGCCGATCTCATGCTTTAGGCGCAAATGCTTGTCCTTGTTGTCGGATAATAACTGCTTCAATGGCTTTGCGTGAGTGCGGTCGAGGACGTTGTCAAGCGCGTCCACACCCATGGCAACGCCCGAATCGCATTCGCGAAGAAGCCGGACTGTGTCCGGATGAATGTGCTCGGTCATACTGACACTTCCTTTGGTTTTTTTGTTAGTATGTCCCGAACGCTTCGCCCTATGCGCATACGGCGCGGATAAAGCAAAAGTTTTCACAAAAACTCTTTGTTTTCACCTTGACGAACAGCCAAAACTGTGTTACTATAAGACCCGACAACAGAATATCGCATACAAAGTGTCGGCGCTGCCGTTTG